>ENA-OVFU01000054-OVFU01000054.1-human-gut-metagenome-genome-assembly--contig:-NODE-54-length-105774-cov-6.840521_pt1 | contig 105774 bp, 81 predicted proteins | sample MGYA00237764_ERZ505407 | MGnify/ENA primary metagenome ERZ505407 (study PRJEB26158, sample SAMN06016366) | human gut metagenome | biome: human gut; feature: ankylosing spondylitis patient; material...
CTCATGAGCTCCCTCTATAGTTATCTTGACAATCTCTATTATGGAAGCTTTATGGGCCACTATTCTTTTCTCAGGCTTTGCACTTGAAGTGATAATTCGCCGTAGAATAATAAAAAAATGTTTTAAATCGGACTGGGGAAGAACAACTCATGAATTCAAATTTCACTAGGTATAAATGGTTTTTTCAGAGTGGATGCAGAAAGAACATTGGTATAAATAACGGAAATATAGAAATGTTCTTAGACACGCCAATTGAATCTCTTGGCAGAGAAATTTGTCAAAATTCAGGTGATGCAAGAAAAAATAAGAACAAGCCGGTGGAAGTAGAGTTCAAAACCTTCGAAATTAATACAGATGAACTTCCTGATATCGAAAAGTTAAGGGATGCCATTAACCGAGGGGAAGATTTTTGGAAAAGTCAAAATAACCCAAAGGCTGATAAGTTTTATGCGGCTGCAAAGGCAATAATAGAAAGCGACAAGATCACAATATTAAGGATTAGTGATCATAATACATGGGGATTATCAGGAGCGGATCAGCCGGATAATACCAATATGCCGTGGACCGCCCTTGTAATGTCAGAAGGAGCTTCATCTAAAGATGGAACGGGCGGAGGTTCGTTCGGAATCGGGAAATTTGCCGCATTTGCGAATTCTAAGATCCGTACAGTGTTTTATAGCACACTAGACTCAACAGGCAAACAAGCCAGCCAGGGATTATCAATACTGGCGTCTTTTATAGATGAAAAGGGATCAAAAACCTTTGGCGAAGGTTATTGCGGGACAATGGATTCAAAAGAATCCACTAGCCCAGTATATGATCAGATACATCTTGACGAATCTTTTAACAGAAAATCAGATGACTTTGGCACGGATATATATGTGCTGGGTTTTGATTCTTCAGGTAATTGGAAGAATCAATTGGTTGCAGCCATCCTTAATGGTTTCTTATACGCGATTGATCAGGATATGATGAAGGTGACTGTCGATGATGTTGTTATAGACAGGAATACCTTAGATGATGTTATATCGAAGTATCGCAAGGACTGCAATGACTTTACATATGATTATTATCAAATTCTTAGATCAGATAATGAATGGATCACATTTGATGATTTCGATGGAAATAAAGATTGCATGCATCTTAAGCTAATGGTAGCTCCTGGGCTCCATAGACATGTAGCTATGGTAAGGCAAACGGGAATGAAGATACTGGATAGAAATCGAATCAATGGACAGATTTATTTTGCAGGATTTTTATATGTTGACGGAGAAAAAGCAAACAAGTATCTTACTTCGCTTGAAAATCCTGCTCATAAAGACTGGTTAGTAGAACGTGATAGTAACCAAGGTCACGCTAAACAGTATCTCATCCATATGAATAGAAGAATAAGAGATGAATTGCAGAAACTAGTTAATCAGAATTTTGGAGGCGAAATTAACCTTCAGATGGACAACATGTTGCAAAGTATAGATGTTCAGGAAGGGGACAAAGAAAAACGTGATGTACTCACGGATGAGACAGAGGAAATAAAAACGCGTAAACATGAATTACGCGATAACGGAGAGCCATATGAGGCTGACGCAGAAGGAACAAATCCGGATGAAGGGGACATTGGTGAAGGTGGTGGGAAAGATCATGGAGATTCAGGATCAGGCGGACCAGGAATCGGCTATGGAAGTGGAACTGGCGGAAATGGACAGCAAGGTGGAATGAATCCCCCAGGTTCTGGGGATGATCCAGGACAAAGCGATAGAAAGAAAAACAGAGGAGTTGTTTTAAAAACCAGACGCTTAGTAGCAACAGACGTTTTAAATGGAAAATATAGTTTGGCTTTGCAGACTGAAGAAGCCTGCAGCGATTCAGTAATAGATATCGGGATAGCTGCGGAGGATGCGGTTTACTCACCGGTTCTTCTTGATGTCTCAATAAAGGGGCAGCCCAATATCTCTTTTTCCGGTAACAGAATTACTGGCGTTGAATTATATAAAGACAAAAAAGTTTTTATTGATTTGAGGCTTGCAGATACACGTGACTACGTATCTTTAGAGGTGAAGTGCTATGAAAATCCGCGTCAATAAAGAATTCCCGTACCCGGTACTGCGTTCTAATTCAGATGATTATGTGAATAGCAGTTTTGAGGCCGACGTCAGCGGAAGAGTCATAGGATATGAGTGTGAGCTTCATCTTAAGGCGGCGCTTTCAGATGAAGGCATTCAAAAACTTATTAATGAAAGGAAAGCTGCTCTTCGCAGGAGCCCGCGAGCCGCGCGGCGTGCGAGGCGGAGATTGAGCGTGTCGTGAAGGCGGAGGGCCAGGTCGTTCTCGGCTGGCGCGATGTCCCGGTCGATCACCATATGAAGATGAGTGACACCGTGCGGGCGGCTGCCCCGGTGATCCGTCAGATCTTCATCGGCCGCGGCCCGGACGTGATGGTGCAGGACGCCCTGGAGCGGAAACTCTACGTCATCCGCAAGGAAGCCTCCCACCGCATCAAGGCTCTGAACCTGAAGCACGGGAACGAGTACTTCGTCCCCTCGATGAGCACCCGGACCGTGGTCTATAAGGGTCTCCTCCTCGCGGACCAGGTCGGGAAGTACTACCTCGACCTCCAGGCCCCGGAAGCCACCTCCGCGATTGCGGTGGTGCACCAGCGATTCTCGACTAACACCTTCCCCGCCTGGGCGCTCGCTCACCCCTACCGCTATATCGCCCATAACGGCGAAATCAACACGGTGAAGGGGAATTACAACTGGATCCGGGCCCGGGAGGCGACCTGGGAGTCTCCGGTGCTGGGGGACGACGTGAAGAAACTCGCGCCTCTGATCTACGAAGGTCAGAGTGACACGGCGAGTCTCGATAACGCCCTTGAAGTCCTCGTGATGAGCGGCTATTCGCTCGCGCAGTCCATGATGATGCTGGTCCCCGAAGCCTGGGAAAAGGCCCGCACGATGGACGCCGACCGTCAGGCGTTCTACGCCTACAACGCCCCGATGATGGAAGCCTGGGACGGCCCCGCGGCGATCGTCTTCACGGACGGCGTGCAGATCGGCGCGACGCTTGACCGTAACGGTCTCCGTCCGGCGCGTTATGTCGAAACGGATGATGACACCGTCATTCTCGCGTCCGAAATGGGCGTGCTCCCGATCCCCGAAGGCCGCATCCGCCGCAAGTGGCGTGTGGAGCCGGGGAAGATGCTGCTGATTGACACCGTTCAGGGCCGCATCATTCCGGATACCGAAATCAAGAACCAGGTGTCTCTTGCCAAACCTTACCGCGAGTGGGTGGAGCGCCTGAACCTTCGTCTTTCCGACCTCCAGAGCCCGGACGTGAACCCCGTGCCGTTCGCGGTATCCTCCGGCCGCCTCTTCGAGCTCCAGAAGGCGTTCGGGATGACGCAGGAAGATATCGATGTCATCCTCGGACCGATGATGGAGAAGGCGATGGAGCCGATCGGCTCCATGGGGAACGACGTCTCGCTCCCGGTCCTATCGAAGAAAGATAAGCCGTTCTTTAACTACTTTAAGCAGCTCTTCGCTCAGGTCACGAACCCTCCGATCGACCCGATCCGTGAGGAGCTCGTGACGAGCCTCATCTCCTTTATCGGCCCGAAGCCGAATCTCCTTGACGTGAATAACGTCAATCCGCCCCGGCGTCTTGAGGTGATGCAGCCGATCCTGACCGAACGCGATATGGCGAAACTGCACCACATCGCGGCGTTCACGGACGGGAAGTTCCGGAGCCGTGAGCTCGATATCACGTACCCCGTGAACTGGGGGAGCGAGGGTGTTGAGGCCCAGATCGCGTCACTGTGCGCTCAGGCGGTCGACGCCGTGAAGGGCGGCTACAACATTCTCATCATCACGGACCGCGCCGTGTCCCGCGACCGTGTGGCGATCCCGGTGCTCCTTGCGACCTCCGCTCTGCACCAGCACCTCATTTCTGAAGGTGTCCGCACCGACGTCGGTCTCGTCGTCGAATCCGGTTCCGTGATCGAGACCCAGCACTTCGCGCTCCTCATGGGGTACGGCGCTGAAGCGGTGTGCCCGTACATTGCGCTCGCCACCCTCCGTTCTCTCGCCCCGAAGCGCGGTCTCACTGAGGAAACCGCGGTCGCGAATTACGTGAAGGCGATCGGAAAGGGCCTCACGAAGGTCATGGCGAAGATGGGTATTTCGACCCTGATGAGCTACCGCGGCGCGAGGATTTTTGAGGCGATTGGCCTCAAAACCGATTTCGTGAAGCGCTACTTCTGGGGCACTCCGACCCGCGTCGAAGGTATCGGCCTCTTTGAAGTCATGCAGGAAGCCGTGAACCGTCACCGCGCGGCCTACGGCATCAACCCCTCGATGCAGGGGGAACTCCCGACCGGCGGCGAATACGCCTGGCGTGCTGACGGCGAAGAGCATATGTGGACCCCTGAAGCGATCGTGAAGCTGCAGCGGTCGACTCGCGACAACAGCTTCAAGACCTATCAGGAATACGCGAAGATCATCAACGATCAGTCGAAGCGTCAGATGACGCTCCGCGGTCTTCTGAAGTTCAAGACCGCCGGGGCGACCCCGGTGCCGCTTGAGGAAGTGGAACCCGCGGCCCAGATCGTGCGGCGGTTCGCCGCGGGCGCGATGTCGATCGGCGCGATTTCCGTTGAAGCCCACGCGACGCTCGCCGTTGCCATGAACCGTATCGGCGGCAAGTCGAACACCGGTGAAGGCGGTGAGGATCCGCGGCGTTACGAAGAAGAAATGCGCCTCGGTCACTCCCCCGTGAAGGATGGCGATACGCTCGCGTCCGTGATCGGGTCGGATCGCGTGATGGCCGAAGTAAAGCTTAAGAAGGGCGATAGCCTCCGGTCCAAGATCAAGCAGGTGGCCTCCGGCCGTTTCGGCGTGACGGAAGGGTATCTCGCGTCCGCTGATCAGATCCAGATCAAGATGGCGCAGGGCGCGAAGCCGGGTGAAGGCGGTCAGCTCCCCGGTCACAAGGTGTCCCCGTACATCGCGGAGCTCCGTTACTCGGTCCCGGGTGTCGGCCTCATTTCGCCGCCCCCGCACCACGATATTTATTCGATCGAGGATCTCGCGCAGCTGATCCACGATCTGAAGTGCGCGAACGATCACGCGGACATCTCGGTGAAGCTCGTTTCTGAAACCGGTGTCGGCACCGTGGCGGCTGGCGTCGCCAAGGCGAAGGCGGACCACATCGTGATCTCGGGTCACGACGGCGGTACCGGCGCGAGCCCGGTGTCTTCCGTGAAACACACCGGCAGCGCCTGGGAACTCGGTCTCTCTGAGACGCAGCAGACCCTCGTGCTTAACCACCTCCGTGACCGTGTGACGGTCCAGGTTGACGGCCAGATCAAGACGGGCCGCGACGTGGTGATCGGCGCGATGCTCGGCGCGGATGAGTTTGGCTTCGCGACCGCTCCGCTCGTCGTTGAAGGCTGCCTCATGATGCGTCAGTGCCACCTGAACACCTGCCCTGTCGGCATCGCGACTCAGGATCCGGAACTCCGCAAGCGCTTCCACGGGAACCCGGGCCACGTCGTGAACTACTTCTTCTTCGTCGCTGAGGAAGTCCGCGAGATTATGGCGAGCCTCGGTATCCGGAAGTTTGAGGACCTGATCGGCCGCTCGGATCTCCTTGAGCAGGAAGCGGACGTCAACAACTGGAAGGCGGACGGGATTGATCTCTCCCGCGTCCTCTATCAGCCGAAGGCGGATTCGATGGAACGCAGCCACCACACGGCTCAGAACCATCACCTCGAGAAGTCGCTTGACACGAAGCTCCTCCCCGAGCTGAAGCTCGCGCTCGAGAAGGGCGTCAGGACCGAAGTGAAGACCCAGATCCGGAATATTGACCGTACGGCGGGCACGATGATCGCGCACGCCGTGGTTGAGAAGTTTGGCTCGAAGGGTCTGCCGGATGACACCATCCATATTGAGCTCGCGGGCCACGCGGGACAGTCGTTCGGCGCGTTCGCAGTGAACGGCATGACGCTCGACCTCGCGGGTGACGCGAATGACTATGTGGGTAAGGGCCTTTCTGGCGGCGTGATCATCATCCGCGCCCCGGGTGAGTTCCACGGCGACCGGACTCACAACATCATTGCCGGGAACACCACGCTGTATGGCGCGACAAGCGGCGAAGCGTACTTCAACGGTGTCGTCGGTGAACGATTCGCCGTGCGTCTCTCAGGCGCGTCGGCGGTTGTTGAAGGCACCGGTGACCACGGCTGCGAATACATGACGGGCGGCACCGCGGTGGTGCTCGGAAAGACCGGCCGCAATTTCGCATCCGGTATGTCAGGCGGCGTCGCTTACGTGCTCGACACGGATGGCGACTTTGAAAGCCACTGCAACACCTCGATGGTCGCGCTTGAACGGGTTGAAGGGTCGGACGAACAGCGCCGTACCTCGGACCCCGAGTCCTGGCACCTCGGGAGGACCGATGAAGAGATCCTGAAGGGTCTCATCCAGAAGCACGCGGACTACACCGGCTCCGCCCTCGCGCAGCACCTCCTCACGCACTGGGAGAGCTCCCGCACGCGGTTCGTGAAGGTGTTCCCGCTCCAGTACCGGGCGGCTCTGCAGGCGAAGGCCGAGAAGGCAAAGGCTGCTCACGCGGCGGCGAAGTAAGGAGAAAACGTGATGACAACCGAAAAGAAACTTCACCGCATTGAGTTTCACCATGAATCCGTGGAAGAACGCGTGAAGCACTTCCATGAGTTCAAGACCCCGCTCACCGCGGAAGAGATCCACGAGCAGGCGCTGCGCTGTCTCCACTGCGGGACGCCGTACTGCTCGTCCTCCTGCCCGCTCCACAACCGCCCCGTGGACTGGAACCGTCTGGTCCGCGAGGGGAAGTGGCGTGACGCCTGGGAGTGCCTGAACGCGACGAATAACTTCCCTGAGGTGACGAGCCGCATCTGCCCGTGCCTCTGCGAAGCGGGCTGCACGCAGTACCTGATCGAGGATTCCGCGGTCGGCATTCAGACGATTGAGCGTTCGATCATCGACCGCGCCTGGAAGTCCGGCTGGGTGAAGCCGGAAGTCCCGCTCATCCGCACCGGTAAGAAGGTCGCGGTGATCGGTTCTGGACCCTCGGGCCTTGCCTGCGCGCAGCAGCTCGCGCGTGAAGGGCACCTCGTCACGGTCTTTGAGAAGAATGACCGCGCGGGCGGCCTGATGGCGCTCGGCATCCCGGACTTTAAGCTCGAGAAGCCGCTGATTGACCGCCGTCTGGAACAGATGAAGGCGGAAGGCGTTACCTTTGAGCTCGGCACCGCGGTCGGCACCGATAAGTTTGACGAAGGGGTGCATTCCTTCGCGAAGAAAGTGATCCCCGCGGAAGACGTGATTCGGGACTTCGACGCCGTGGTGCTCGCGCTCGGCTCCGAAGCTCCCCGTGACCTCAAGGTCCCGGGCCGCGACGCGAAGGGCGTGAATTTCGCGCTTGACCTCCTGATCGGCCAGAACCGCGAGGATTCGGGCGCGGTGAAGAAGGCTCCGATCTCGGCAAAGGGCTGTGACGTCGCCATCATCGGCGGCGGCGACACCGGAAGCGACTGCGTGGGCACGGTCCGCCGTCAGGGTGCCGGCAAGGTCTACCTGATTGACGTCGGTTCAGAACCCCCGGAGCACGAAAACAAGGCGGAAACCTGGCCCAACTGGCCCCGCAAGATGCGTATTTCCACGTCGCATGAGGAAGGCTGCGAAAAGCTCTTCCAGGTGTCGACGAAGGAAATCGTGAAGGATAAGAAGGGCGAAGTGACCGCGATCCGCTGCGTGAAGCTGAAGGTTGACCGCGGCCCGGATGGCCGTCTCCGCTTCCAGGACATCCCGGGAACCGAGTTTGAGATCCCGGTCCAGCGCGTGTACCTCGCGATGGGGTTCCTGCATCCGTCCTCCACGGTGCTCGACGCCTTTGGCGTGGAGAAGGACGCCCGAGGGAACGCGAAGACGGATCGCCCGTACTTCACGAGCCGCGAAAAGGTCTTTGCCTGCGGTGACGCGCGCCGCGGTCAGTCTCTCATCGTGACCGCGACGAGTGACGGCCGTCAGTGCGCCGCGGCGGTGGACGCCTGGCTCATGGGCCGCACGGCGCTCACGGTATTCGCGAAGTAATCGCAGCTCCGGTTTAGAGGAGAGAGAAGAGGGGCGGTGCCGGGAACGGTGCCGTCCCTTTTTTCAATTCAGAAACGCAAAACCTCTTTCACGTTCCTGAAAAAAAATGATCGACGCGCTGGCTTCAGAATCGGACATCCTCGATTGGAAACCCAAAATGCCGGTACCAGTACTTCCAGGAGTCGACAAGGTGCGTATAGAAGGACTTCCGGATCACGGACATCAGTTCCCGGAGCAGCCGGTCATCCGCGTTCCGTCTCAGTACGCAGATGTGGTTATCCCAGGGCTTTCGGTGCCAGCCGGGGAGCACCGGAACGAAGATACCGGAGGCGAGCTCAGTGGGCACCAGCGCGCAGTCAATATCAAGCGCGATCCCGCGGCTCATCGCGAGCGCGGTGCGGCGCGTCACGCCGTCCCCATAAATCACATGCTTCATATCACCGATATAAAAGGCGCTGTCGCCCTTATAGAGATATTCCGGGCGATCCGTATGAATGTCTGAGCGGCTTTGCATGATGAGCGTGTGGCGCTTCAGATCTTCCGGCGTCTCAGGGGTTCCGTGAAGCTCAAGATAGTGAGATGTCGCGAGAATCAGCGGCACGTTTTTCTTAAGCGGGAGCGCGAGCAGGTCACTCTCTTCCGGGCGGTAGGAGAGGATCGCGAGGTCCACCTCCCCCGTCTTCAGCCACTCCATCCCAGCGCCTGACACAAATTCCACCCGGAGCCCGTCATGCTTCTCCGCAAAGCGCGCGACGGGATCCAGAAATGAGCTGCGGCTCATATTGGACGGGACACTTACCCGGATCACGCGGCCTGAAACCGGTGTCCTTTGCCGATCCCGGGTGAGGGAGAGAATGCTTCGCTCCGCCTTCACGATCCGCCGGGCGTAAGGGAGGATCGCCGTGAGCGCCTCGGTCGGCACCGCGGGTTTCCGGCTCCGATCAATCAGCGCGACACCGAGTTCTGTCTCCAGCTCCGAAATGAGGCGGGACGCGGCCGCCGGATCCAGCTCCATCGCGTCAGACGCCGCTTTGAGGCTCCCCGCTTTCGCGTACGCGCAGACCAGTTTCCAGACGCCGATATTCTCAGACCGTTTCATATTGACGAACGCAAGACCGTTTTTAAATTGATATTTTCGTCAAGTTTAAATGGATCATTCTGCCTGTCAATTTTTTCGCCTTTTTCGCATCATGGTGACAGACCTCATAACGCAACCAAAGGAGAACAAAATGAGGAAGCTCTCAGCAGCCGTCTGCGTACTCTCGGCCGCCGTGCTCTGTCAGACGGCGATCCAGGCGAAGGATATCGTCCCGCAGCCTTATAACAGTTCCAATTTTGAAAAGGTTTTTCCGCTTCAGTATCAGAGCTGGATCGCGTCGAAAAACGATTCGAAAACGGAGGATTACATCGCGAAATATCCGTTCCTCGCGATTCTGCGCGCTGGGACGGGCGGCGATACCGGTCCCCGTCTTCTCGGCCTGAGAGGCCACTACTACGCCTGGGTTGATGTGGCGACGATTCCGGATTCGGGCATCCCCAACGGCAAAAAGAATGAGGCGACCACGGCCCGCTGCAATGTCTGCCACAGCTCGATCGGACCTGAGGTAATCCGGAAAGAGGGTGAGCGTGAGCTGCAGTCGAATAACCTCTCGCACTTCGCCTACATGGGAGCCCATTCCGTCGGATGCATCAACTGCCACGACCCGGAAAGCATGAAGCTCAAGGTCTCGCACTCGTTCCTCGATAAGATGCTGACCAAAGCCGGTAAACCCACCTTTGAAAAGGCCGGCGCGGCGGAGCAGAAGAGCCTTGTCTGCGCGCAGTGCCACTACACGGGGTATACGGTAGAGGAGAAGTGGAAGGATAAGACCGGGAAGATTCGCACCGCGACCGTGGGGAAGACCGCCTGGAAGAATGGCTTCTCGCTTGCTGAGCAGGAAGCGTTTCTGAATGACGGAAAAAATTTCCCGGATGGGAAGCCGTTCGCTGAACTGATCCACCCGATCTCGAAGACCCCGATCATCTGGAGCATTCATCCGGACTATGAGCTCTTCAAGACCGGCATCCACGGCAAGATGGGCCTTTCCTGCACGAGCTGCCATATGCCGAAAGTGAAGGCGAAGGACGGCACGGTTTACACGAACCACAATATCGGCAATCCGATGAATACCTTCAAGGATTCCTGCGGCAGCTGCCACAGCGTGAAGGATGAGGCGAAGTATCAGGCGATCGTGAAGCAGATGAAGGACCGGGCGGAGGATCTCCGCTGGAAGTCCGGGACGCTGCTCGCGAAGGCGCACTTGGAAGCCGGCAAAGCCTGGGAAGTGGGGGCGACTGAGAAAGAGATGAAGCCCGTGCTTCAGAATATCCGCGCGTCCTACTGGCGCTTCAATTCGCTGAACCGCGGTGCCTACTTCCATAATCCTCAGGAAACGCTCGGGGAATTCGCGAACTCGATCCGCTACGCGGAAGAAGCCCGCGTGCAGCTGCGGAAGATCCTCGCGAAGCACGGAGCCGCGAACTACGTCGCGCCGAAGTTTGACACCAAGGAGCAGGCAATGGCGCTCCTCAAGCTTCCGAACCGGGCTGCCGCGACAAAGGCCAAGTGCCGCTCGATCGAAGTGGACTCCGCCCGCTGGGTGGTCCCCTCAAAGAAGAACGGGACCTACGACAAGAATTACGTCGCGCCGGATGCCGTGGAAACCTGGTACACACGTGAATGCCGTAAGCCGGTAAAGGGCTGACGGAAAAAGGTCAGAGAGGCTCCAGGGGGGTGATCTCTGAAGGGAGGGGCGGTGCCTGAAAACGGTGCCGCCCCTTTTTCTTACGATGAAGCCGAAGGTAAAGACTTTCCCAGCCGCATTAAAAAACAAAGGATGCGTAAATCAATACGCATCCTTTGTTTAATTGATCCGCGTCTGGTTCAGAAAATCAGATGCCGCCTTTTGTGATCGAGACCCGCTTGTAATCCGGCGTGCAGGTCTTTGAGACACCGATGACTTTGGATTCAATCGGAACCGAGATCCCGCGCGGGATCTCGATCGGGAAGGAGAGGGCTCCGGGATCCGTCACGCTTCCGCCGCAGGGGATTGAGACCTGGATCCGGGCCGGAGCGTCCGCGGCGTTTGAGCCGAGACCGGTGAGCGTGTAGTCATACGTTCCCTGCACCGCGCCGTCCGTTCTCGAGACCTTCAGATCCTTCAGTTCGGTTCCGGGGCGGGAAAGCGTTCCGATATCCCCTTTCGCCTGGTTCCAGCCGAAGATATCGCCGAGGTTGAAATTCACGCCGATTCCACCGCCGCCGGAAGACGATCCGCCGAACCCTCCGGCGTAGCCGCCCCCTAGCGTCACGCCGCCCATCTGGCAGGCGGTGAGCAGGGTGCCAAGGAGAAGAGAAGCGAGAATCAGTCGGGCGGGGCGTCTTTTCATGGCGGACCTCATTAAGAAAGGGTGTTCTTCAGAAAAGCTTACGCCTGTTCTCCGAAATACAGTTCCTTGTGACGCGCTTTCCCGCGGATCACCTCAATCGTGACCTTCCAGACGTCGATCGCGTCCTTCGCGTTCTCGTAATAGACCTTCGTGTTTTCAGCCCCCGCTTCCGGGGCCGTGATTTCCGTAAACTTCAGCATGATGTCACGCTTGTCGTCAGGATCTGTCACCATCGAGAGGTGACCGTAGACGGAGGCCGAGGCGTAATTGGTCGAGAACTCGGTCGGAGCGATTTCCTTTCGGCCGATAAAGAGGAGAGCGACCTTCGGATTCACCTTGAAGATCGCTTCTTTGCGGCCGGCGTCGTGCGCGCAGTGGAAGTAGATCGCGCCGTCAATCAGAGCGGTGTTCACGGCGAACACGTACGGTGTCCCATCGGTATCCGCGACGCCGACAGACGCTTCATGCGTCCGGCGGACGATTTCATAGGCTTCTTCTTCGGAAAGAGCCCGGTCCACGCGGCGGATGGGGCAGTGGATGCTGGTCGCGCTATTCTGTTCTTCAGACATGGTGTTTTTTTCGCCTGTAAGTGAGAGAGGTTGCGAACCATTTTACCCGGGTGAGGCTGTTTCTTACTCCCATCATTCGGGGAAATTATGGTTTTTATCAGCGCCACTTTGAGGCGGTCAGAAGAGGAAAGTGAGAGATGAACGAGGGACTCAAAGCGGCGGTGATCGAGGCGATCCGGATTTTCGCGTCCGTCCTCGTTTTCTTTCTCGCGTGGCAGGGGCTTGCGCTGCTCGCTGGGGAAACTAGCCCGGACGACGCGGTGACATTCTTTATTGTCGGCGCGGTCTGCGGTGTTCTCACATACCGCGAGTTCCCGTCGTATCTGAAAAACCTGATTGAACGCATGAAAAAAGACGGCAGATCGTAGTCTCGATCCGCCGTCTCAGAAGAGAAACTGTTTTTCTACGCCAGAGAGAATCAGTTTCCCGTATTCGTTTTCTTTGCGCCGGAATACTTTTTCGGGGTCGGTTTCTTCATCCCGCAGCCCTGGTTCTCGCGGGTCTGCGCGCGGTACATGCCGGCGAGCAGCCCGAGACCGAGTTTCCACTTCTCAAGCTGCTTCTTCTCAGACTCTTTCTCGGCGAGCTTCAGTTCAAAATCCGCAAGTCCTCGGGCTTTGTCGATCCGGCGGAGATCCTCTGTGATCCGTTCAGGCCGCAGCGTCTTCAGCCGTTCCCCATTCAGAATCGCGGTGCCGCGGAGGAGCCGCATCTGTTCCGCCTGAAGGGACTCCGCGGTGCGCTCGGGAGCGTGAGGCTTTTCTTTCGGTTTCGCGGGAGCCTCTTTCGGAGGCGCTTTCTCTTCCGTCTTCCCGCCCTTCAAGAAATCAAAAAGTCCCATGCCGCGCCTCCCATTGAGTGATTGATCCGCGGCCAAAAGCCAGCCGCCTCGCCATTCTAGCGAGACAAGAGGTCTTCCGAGGGAAAGGAGATCTTCAGAAATAGCATAGCTGAGTGTTTTAACCAACTGTACCGTTCGCCAGATCGATCAGCTGAAGGATTTCTTCCTTGGTGTGAAGCTGGAGTTTTTTACCTGCGGATGCTCTATGGCTTTCTACGGTCCGATCACTGATGCCGAGGCGCTCACCAACGGCGCGGCTTGAAAGCCTCAGACTGGTGAGTTTCAGAATCTGAATTTCCCGTTCGGTGATGAGAGACAGTTTTTGTTTGGCCTCTTCCTGAGACATTACTCGAAGAGGTTCAGCTAGAGTGACGGATGCTGTAGCCGCTTTTTCAACTGAGGCCAGTAGCTTCTCGGATTTCACTGGCTTTTGTAGAAAATCTGCAGCTCCAGAATGCAGGGCGTTCACTGCCATATCAATATCACCGTAGCTGGTTAAGAAAATGATCGGGACAGTATTGCCTTGTTGGTTCAGGTGTTCCTGAAGCTCCAACCCGGTCATCTCAGGCATATTGACATCAAGGATCAGACACCCCGGCTGACCGGGTTTATCGTTGATTAAAAATTCTTTGGCAGAGTTATAAGCGGCGACAGTCCAGCCTTTGCTTTCAAGCATAAAGGACATAGCAGAGCAATGAGCCAAATCGTCATCGACGACCCTGACCAAAGAGAGTTCTTTGACGGTTTCCAGTCGATTCATTTTCCGTAATCCCTAGGGAAGAAGACAGAGACCGCTACGCCGTTTTGGTCTCTGACTTTAAAGTCCAGTTTCGCCCTGTGATGTTCAGCTATGCCTTTAACGATCTGCAAACCGAGGCCAAGACCGTTCTCCTTTGTGGAGGCAAGCTTTTCAGTTATGTCTGTAAGCTCGCGGATAGTTTTGACAGGTCCATTATCCTCAATCGACAGGAGTACTCCGGAATCGGTCCCGCAAAGTTTCACATACACTTCTCCATCCTCTTGCTTGGCGACAGATTCAACGGCATTTTTAACGAGATTGACCACTAAAAGCTCGATTTCGAGTTCATCTCCTCGAATGAACAAACCTTTTTCAATGGATGTCTTGATAGCCACATTTTCTGCGGTGCGTGTTTTGGAGAAGTTGGTCAGAGATTCCGATACCGTCTGACTGACGTTAATCAGCTGCATGGCAGCGGGGGATGATTTCCGGTAGGCTCGGACTTTTTTGATAATTGCGTCCGCGCGGTCAGCCTGCGTCTGAATGTCTCCGAGAATGCTGAGAAACCGTTTCTGATTGATTTTGCCGCTTGTGATCATCTCCTTCAGACCTTCCGCATAAAGCGAAATAGCCCCTAACGGCTGTCCCATCTCATGAGCCAGGATCGAGGAGATCTGATTTACAACACCGATTTTCTGCAAAGCGGTAAGCCTTTTCATCGCTTCATTGGCATCATGCTGAAGCTGTGCTTGAAGGGCGAGGGCTTTTTCGAGTTCAGCTGTTCGTTTTTTAACCAGAAAGCTAACGCTGATACTATGACCCGCCATCCCTAGAATCAGAAGAATAATTGCCGCAAAAATAGGCCAGTATTTTTCGAAAATCTGTTTAAAAGTCCAATGTCTTAAATATTCATAGGGGCCAATCTTTAAATTTTTGAGAACGGTATCCACCTGGCTGTAGTCTGTGGCTACCCCCCAGAGCAATCCTGATTTCGTTGCTGGCATATCAATCACAGCAGATGTAATCAGCCTGGAAACTTCAGGTGGTGTTGAAAAGGTTGAGCCCAGGGTCCAAGTGGGGTAAAGCTTTGTGGAGCGTGCGCATTCGCCGACACGGTTAGTTGGGTTAATGACCCTAAACTGCTCTCTTACCCATCCGTATTTCTTGACATAGGCTTCAAGCACGCACTGCTTCAGAAAGGCAACATCAGCTTCTCCTGAGCGCAGGGCGTCGAGAATATCTTCTGACTTATTCCCATCGCCGTACTCTTTTACTTCTCTGAAGAAATGATCTGGATCCCACCCTTTTTCAGCGATTTCACTCATTGGGATCTGAAAGCCGGTAAAACCGTGAATATTGGATACCGCAACAGATGATCCTCGGAGATCATCAATTGTTTTCAGATTGGTATTTTCGTTGCGGACGATAATGGCGGATCCTTCACTGTGATTTGGATCGGGATAGGCAGGTGACATGGCTGTTGCCAGATCGCGAGCCCCAAAGCGGACTAGCCGGCGGTAAAAACCGGCGCTTGAAAGAAACACATCCACCTTCCCGTCTATCACAGCCTGTTCGAGCTCTTCACGGGTCATGTGGACTTCAACAATCGTCCAGTTTTTCAGTTTCTTCCGAATGGCCGCGATCGTAGGATCGACAATAGGCTGATTAGTGCTGGGAGTGGTGTATCTGACAACGCCGAATCTGACGATATGTCCATCAGTTTCAGCGGGTGTGCTGGGGAAACATGGCTGTACGAAGGCAGCGGCGAGGGAGATCACCGCTATCTTGAGGAGAGTGGCAAGACGGCTTCGTACAACCATGAAAGTCAACGTTCCTATTTCTTCGGCATTGTGAATTTGAATTGATGGCACTCATCACAAGCGAGCTTATCGGGTTTATGGCCTTGATGGCATTCTTTGCAGTCCAGGTCGCCCAAGTGATTTGCGTGAACGTTCGTGGGCTTCATGTCTTTGGTTTTTTCAGCCAGTGCGGCATAGTCCCCATGACAGCTCTGGCATTTCGCTGTTTTAACGGCCTTTGAAGGAGGGTTCTCAGCGTGGCAGCCAGAGCACTGGATGCCTTTCGCTACATGGACGTCAGCAAGATTCGCCGCAAAAGCTGAGCCCTGAAAGGAAAGAAATGCGCCGATCACCAAAGCCGCGATAGTAACTGACCGTCTGTTTTTCATATTGATCACCGCAAATAGATCCTTGTCACCAGCTGCGGACTGAAAGCCCGCAGCTGGACCTGAACAGCAGTTACATCATCTTTTTGGCCCGCTCACCGGCTTTCACACCGGCCACGCGGCCCCAGATAATGGCGGAGCAGAGCTGCGAACCGCCAATGTAGTCGTTGTACAGCAGACCACCGATGGCATTACCTGCTGCGTAAAGACCAGGAATAACCTTGCCTTCCGTGTTGAGGATCTCAGCGTCCTTATTGATCTTCGGACCACCGAACGTTGCCGTCATGCCGCCCATAAACGGGAAGGCGTAGAACGGGGGAGTGGTCAGGAGGCGCGGTTCCTTCAGAGTGTTAGGCGGAGTCAGCGTGTTTCCCTTGCCCGCCTTAACGGCAGCGTTGTACTGGCTGACAACCTTATCAAGCGTTTCTGCAGGAATACCTGCCTGAGTTGCAAGCTCCTTGATGGTGTTCGCTTTGAAATACTTGGCATGAGCACGTTCGTAGCGCTTGATTCGGTCGTCAATGGTAGAGATGCCAGTGACCTGATTATCGATAATGATGAAAGCCTGATTTGTCGGGATCAGCTTCGGCATGGCTTTGGCGACATAAACGTAGGTTTCCACTTCGTCGATAAAGCGAGTGCCGTCCTTCTTAACCAGGATGCCGTAGTTCACCATAATCGACGGATTCGCACGGGTAGGTCCATGGATAGGACCGCCATGGAACTGATCCATGTTGACGTACATCGGGTTGAAAGGCATCGTGAGAGAAATATTTTCACCGGTGCAGACAGTCGAACCGCGAAGCGGCATCCAGGCGGTGTCGCCGCCCATGTAGCGGGTCACCATTTCCTTATTGGCATGGAATCCACCAGTCGCAATTACAACGCCGCCTTTTGCGACAAATTCCGCAGGTTCCTCATCGTCGATCACCACTTTGCAGCCAGTGCACCGAAGTACATCGTCATGAGTGAGCTCAATGACCTTGGTATTGAAGTAGATCGGAACGCCCAGTTTCTTGGCGGTATCCAGCATTTGCTTAGAAAGCTGAGCGCCAGCGGGGCGAAGCGGACCATCGACTACGTGACCGCGCTGCAGCATCGGCCAGACTTCTTTTTCTAGTTTGCGGAACTTGACACCGCAGACATCGGTGAGCCACTGAACTGCGTCAGCCGACTGCTCAACGTACATACGCGTCAGTTCTTTGTCGCCTCGGCCGAGCGAAACCTTCATCATGTCGTCGTAGAAGGTGTTCAGATCATCTTTGACGCCGTCCCGTTTCTGCACGTAAGTGCCGGCGGCGTTGATAATGCCGCCGGCATAAATCGTATTGCCGGCAGGACGAGACATCTTGTCAAGAATGCAGACGTTGTATCCCTTGCGCTTGGCTTCAATAGCTGCCGCCATACCGGCGCAGCCGCTGCCTACGACGACAACGTCATAAACCATTTTTTTGGGTTCTTTTGTGGCTGCTCCAGCAGTGACGCTGCCCGCTGATGCGCCGGCAGCGACAGCGGCAATAAGACCGGTTTTAATGGCAGAACGCCGAGAGAGTTCAGTCATATTTCTTCTCCTTTGATTTACTCGAGGTGAGTGAAAGGTAAGAAGTAAATAAATCAACCACTTCCCTTCAAAAGAAGGATTGCTCTACGGGTTACGTACGTAAGTTGACATAAAACAGGTTTTTACCTATTTTGCCTATCGAATTTCATCCTGTCTGATTACGTAAACCTAGGTCTAAAGGATTATTTTTTAGAAAAAATACCGCATAAACAAAGCCTCCGGCTGATAGCTGGAGGCTGATGCTGATCTGTAGTTGTTAAGAACAGATTTTCGTTATTAAATCAGCGTGAGAACATTCCGGATCATCGTGATCCGTTCCTCAATCGTGTCGATACGAAGGTATTCGTTCGGCGAATGCGCGCCGCCGCCAGCAGGGCCGCAGCCATCGACCGCGGGGATCCCGGCAGCCGCCATATAAGCAGCGTCTGACCCGCCTCCCGCATCCACCCACTTGGCGTCAAATCCCGCCATTTTTGCGGCCTGGTTCACGAGCCGGATCAGTTCTTCGGTTTTTTCCGTTTTCGGCATCGCCGGACGCCCGTGATCGATCGTGAGTTCAGCGGTGACCCCATCCACCCACGTGCGGGACACGAGTTCCCGGAGCTCGCGATCGAGCTTCTCAATCTGTTCGTCCCGGAGGAACCGGGTATCGAGATAGATCTCAGATGCGTCCGAAATCGCGTTCCGGATGGATCCCCCCTGCATGACGGTGGGGGAGACGGAGACCCCGTGCGGGAGGTCGTTCAATTTATAAGCTTCCAGCGTGAATTTCATTAGCGCGATATTCGCGTCACGCCCTTCCTCCGGGTGGTTCCCGGCGTGAGAGGCTTTGCCGCGGAACTTCACCACATACCCCCGGATCCCTTTCCGGGACTGGATCAGAGAATCATCCGGGCGGCCTGGCTCACCGACGAGAGCGCGGTCACACTGCTTCGCGAGTCGGGAGAGCCACTCGTGCGAATACACGGACCCCGACTCCTCATCCGGGTTGCAGGCAACAGCGATCGAGAGGCGGTTCAACACATCCGGCGGCAGCGTCTTCAGGGCGTAGAAGAACGCGACGACCCCTCCCTTGCAGTCCATGCAGCCCGGGGCATAAATCCGGTCCCCTTCAATCCGGAAAGGGCGCTTCGCCGCGGTCCCGTCCGGGAACACCGTGTCTAGATGGGCGTTCAAAAGGATGTCGTAGTGATCCGCGTCCGGTTTATTCGTCGCGAAGAGCCCGGGGCCGACAGCCGGTCCGAGGTCGACAAAGTTTGTCGCGAACCCGATCGAGTCGTAATGCCGCTTCATGATTGAGGCCGCTTTCGCGACCCCTTCAATATTCCGGCTTCCGGAGTCAAACGACGTGATTTCCTTGAGATCCCTGATGTAATCCTCGACGAGCGCCATACGCGGTTCCTTTCTGATGAATACTGCCGATAAGGAGTTATAGCTGGGAATCGGAGCTCCGTGGAGAGCCGGTCGGGTTTATCTCAAAGCGCGCTTTAGTAATTTTCGTAGATCCACTGTCCCTTTTTTTGATCCTTCTCACCTTACTCGAGTAACCCGCCGAGAAAAATAAAAGTTAACGAGCTGCATCAAAAAATCGAGCTCGGAGATGTGGAATCCAATAAGGAGAGAATCATGATCGATATTTCCCGCCGCGGCATGCTGAAGGCTGCCGCTCTCAGTTCCGCAATGGCTGCCGGCGCTTTTGCGCTTCCTGCCGAAGCGAAAGAGACTGCTCTCGCCCTTCCGAAGAAGTGGGACCGTACGACGGATGTACTCGTTGTCGGCTCCGGCATTGCTGGCATGAGCGCCGCCGTGACTGCGGTAGATAACGGCGCCAAGGTTCTGGTGCTCGAAATGGGAAAGAACTATGGCGGCTGCGCCCGTATCAACGGCGGCATCATTGCGCTTCGGAATGACACTCCGGATGAGCTCTATGCCCACCTGACGGATCCGAAGAACGCTGAATACCGCAAGAACGATCCGAAGCTGACTCGCCGCTATGCGGATATGTGCTGGCCCACCAAGGCCTGGCTCGAGGAGCACGGGGTTAAGTTCCTCAGCACGTCAACCGCTGCCGGCAAGTATGACTCCCAGCATCATGAGAGCTACCTTCACATCTTCTCCGAAGGTAAGGATGACGATGTCGGCGGAATTCATCCGCAGCCTAATGGTGGCTACCGTACCGGCCGCGGCATCATGATGCTGTTCAAGGCTTACTTCGAAAAGAAGGGCGGCGTGATCCTGATGGGCTACAAGGCCACGGATGTGTACCGCGACGCGAAGGGCCGTGTGGTCGGCGCCCGTGTGCAGGGGCCGAAGGGAATCGTCAACATCCGCGCTAAGAAGGGTGTGATTCTTGCGGGCGGCAGCTGGAAAGCGAATCCGGCTCTCCGAGTCATTACGGATCCGCGTTTTACACCTGACATGGTTCCGACCGGCTATCCGTTTGTTGCCCCTGACGGTTCCGCTATCGTTGCGGGTCTGAAGGCCGGTGCAATGTACGTCGGCGACCGCGGTGAAGATACTCCGCGCCTCCGCCGCATGTTCGGTACCAACCGCTACGGCTTCCAGAAAGGTTCCAAGTATGGCTGCCCGGGTCTTGCGGTGAAGGGACCGCGCTGGGGCGATGTGATCTTTGTGAACAAGATGGGTGACCGTTTTGTTCGCGAGGAAGATAAGGCGAACCTTGGCGGCTACAGCTTCTACGACATGGCTTATGTCCAGCCGGAAAAGAAGGTGTGGTGCGTGTTTGATGATGCAACCGCGAAGAAGTATCACTGGGATACGAGCTATCCGCAGTGCGAAAAAGGATTCGCGTTTGATGCGGCCTCTCTGGATGAACTTGCTCAGAAAATCGGCACCAAGAACCTCCAGGCGACAGTGACCCGCTACAACGGCTTTGTCGATAAGAAGCAGGATGACGACTTCCAGAAGCCGGCTGCTCTGCTTAAGAAGAAGATTGAGCAGGGTCCGTTCCATGCAGTCCAGGTCGTGCTCTTCGTGCACAACTTCACGGGCGGTCTCCGGATCAATGAGAACGGTCAGGTTATCGACGTTCTTGGGAACGTCATTCCCGGACTCTATGCGGCCGGTGAAACGGCTGGTGGTCTTTATGTCGGCAACGGCATGCCGCGCGCCATTCTCCCGGGTCGCTGGGCTGGTGAGCACGCTGCGAAAGTGAAGGCGTAATTCAGGTTCTCTCCTCTCCCGGTTCGAGGTTCTGAAGACTCCCTCTCCAAGCCCCGGGCCGGGACTTTTTCTATGGCTCTTCAAAATGAAAACGATAAAGACCCTAGCGGCAGCCGCACTTGCCGCGCTTGCCTTGGCTGTGGCAGCAGCTCCGGCTGGCGCCGCTGCCCCAATGAAAAAGGCTGATTGTCTCCAGTGCCATGGGCCGCTCGAGAAGCTGACGTCCATGCCGCCGATGTATGACGCGGATCCGGGAAAGATCAACCCGCATAAATTCATTCCGCATGATTCAAAGGATCCGGCGAAATTTCCCGAGTGCACCACATGCCATACACCTCATCCGCTTCCTCCGCCTAAAGGTTTCAAGGATAAGAGTGCCAATGTTGAGATGTGCTACTCATGCCATCACAACTACACATTCCAGAAGTGCAGCGGGTGCCACAAATAAACCGCTCTCCGGCCGGGACTTTTCCTCCCGGCTTGCGGCGGGCAGAATAGTTGAATCAATGGGGTTGGCGGTCAGTCCCGGGAGCGGAGCGTTATCACATGAAAGGGAAGGAAAAGCTGAGCGGAAGACCGATGTATGTTCTGCCGCTTGCGGCACTGGCAGTCTGTTTTGCCGCTGCTCTCGCGCTTCTTTCTTTTACTTCATCTGAGCCGCAGAGGGAGCCAAATTTCTCAGATCTAGCTCCTAGGCCCGCAAGACCCGAGGGGGCTCCGGTTCGTATCGGGCTTGTTGACTTTAACTACTCATCTACCAATTCCCGGGAAATCAATGCGTCCATCGAGCGACTGAAAGATGTGCTGGCTCCGACCCCGGTTATCGCGACCCGCTATAAGGCAGAAGATCTGGATCAGGATGTAAAGGCAGGAAAAATAGATTTCTTTGTCGCCAGTTCCGGTTTTTACCGACGAATGGCACCGTATGGGGCCAGAGCCCTCGCAACCGTAGTCAATAGGGATCGTCCGGATCCGAATAAGAGCAGCGGTGCGGTTTTTATTGTCCTTGCTTCAAGCCCGATCACGAAAATCTCAGATATGCAGGGCAAGCGTCTTTCCGCAAGCTATCCGACAGCTTTTAATGGCTACCGGATCGCGATGGCGGAGCTTGCGGACCTTGGGTACGACTACGAAACTTTTTTCAGAAGCACCATTTTTGTCGGCGGCCCCCATATCCATAAGATCATGCATCCCTTGATCGACGGAGACGCGGATGTCGCAATTATTCCAGCCTGCACGTACGAAGAGTGGAGTAAAAACGATCAGGCGCAGTTCCGTCTTATCGGTGCGAGCACGGACACGGGTATTCATTGTTGGAGCTCAACCACTGCATATCCGGGCCATACGCTTGCTGTAATGAATGGTGTGCAGCCAGAAGTTGCCAAGCGGGTTGTGGAGACCCTGCTTTCCATGAAGCGGGGCGACAGACATGAAAGCTGGAGTGTGGCGACTGACTTTACAGCGGTTGATCGCGCGTATCGGCTTCTGAAAATCGGACCGTACGCATACCTGAGAGAACCGACTTTCAAACACTGGCTCCGAGAGCACAGAACCTCAGTTTTGATTCTCCTGATTCTCGTTGGAGCGCTTTCACTTCATGCCTGGCGATCTGACGTTCTGGTGCTGCGCAGAACGGAAGAGCTCGAAGCAGAATCTGAAGCTCGTGAACGTTCATCGCGCGAACTGGCGGCTATGAATCAGAGGATGGAGCAGACTCACAAGGCGACTCTGGTGGGCCAGCTTTCCAGCATGATCGCGCACGAACTCGCGCAGCCGCTCTCCGCAATCAGTTATTACTTGGAAGGGGCAATGGAGTTAGTGAAGCGTCAGCATGATGAGACCGGGCTGCTGGCATCGTCACTCGAAAAAATCAGGGTCCAGACAGACCGGATGGGCGCAATTGTCGGCAAGGTTCGAAGCTACGCTAAATCGGACGCGAAGCGTGATGACCGTGTGGATTTTTCCGGCACGCTTACTACCGTTCTCTCAGAACTGCGGGTTAAGGGGATCGGAAACGTGAAGGTGGCGTCCTCGGTCCCCGTGGGGCTTGCGGTGCGGGGGGATCCTCTTGAAATTGAGCTCCTGCTCTGGAATCTCCTCAAAAACGCGACAGAGGCGGCGCTTGGCACTGAACATCCAGAGATAGAGATAACAGGGCAGGAAAAGGACGGTATCGTTTCCCTTCAGATCGGAAACAGCGGTCCGGTGATGACAGAGGAAGACGTGAAGAACCTCGACTCTCCGCTCCAGTCAAAGAAACCAGGCGGAACCGGACTTGGGCTCCACATCGCGGAGTCGATCGCGGAAGCGACAGGGGGCGGTATTAGTTTGAAACCTAGGACACCGGACGGACTCACGGCGATGCTCCATCTGCCTTCCTTCCGTTCCTGAGCGGCTGTTGGTGCGGCTACTGATGCATGGGATGCCCCGCGGTGTTGGACAAGTGGATTCTCACGGTATAGTGATAGGGCAGTTTCGTTCGCAGAACTGATCTACCAAAATTCATAATAAAACCCAAGATTTCAACTCTTCACCGATCCGGGGGAAACACTCGATGACTGACACGAAAGAAGACCTTGCCCGACGCGAAGCCCCGTGCTTCATTTACGAGAAAGAGGAAATTGTCCGCCGCTGCGGGCTTCTCAAAGCCGCGCTCCCGGACGTGCAGTTTCTGTATTCCGTCAAGGCGAATCCCTTTGACCCCGTGGTTCGGACGATCGCGGGAGAGGGGTTTGGGAGCGATGCGGCGTCGTCAGACGAAGTGCAGAAATCGATCCGCGCGGGTGTGCCGATTGACCGGATCTTTTACTCCGCCCCAGGGAAAACCGACTTCGATATCCGGTCGTCCCTCGGGTTCTGCGTCTTTATCGCGGACAGCATTGGAGAAGTCAGCCGGATCGCGGCGATCGCGGATAAAGCGGGGGTCCGTCAGAAAATCGGGATCCGCGTTAATCCGGCCTTTGGGATCGGAGGCGCGGCCCCGGCTCCATCCAAATTCGGGATCGATGAGGAACAGCTCCCGCAGCTATTCCAGATCGTCCGGAATCTGAAAAGCGTAGAGGTGACCGGGGTCCATATTCACCTGAAGTCTCAGATGCTCGACGCGGAACTGATTGCGGACTACCACCGGAAGTGCTTTGATCTCGCGGAACGGATCGCGAAGGACTGCGGGATCACGGTCGAATTCGTGAATTTCGGAAGCGGTATCGGGACGGTCTATAACGACGATGCGGAGAAACCGGTGGATCTCACCGTTCTCTCGAAAGCCTTTGCTGAGATCGCGGCGAAGAACCGCGAGACACTTAAAGCCGCTCTCTATATCGAGACCGGGCGTTTTCCGACCTGCCGCGCGGGAACGTACTATGCGCGCGTGGTCGATAAGAAGACGTCCCGCGGTGTCACGTACCTAGTGGTCACAAGCGGCCTGAATGGCTTTATCCGCCCTGGGTTCGCGGCGATGGCGGAGCGGATCGCGGCCCCTGGCGCCGCTGTGGGGCTTGAACCCTTCTACACCACAAAGAACGAATTCCGGATCGAGGCTCTGCCCGCGCACCCCGTGGGAACGAATGAAACCGTGACGATCGCGGGGAATCTCTGCACAGCGGTTGACGTGATCGCGGAGGGGATTACGCTTCCGACGCTTGAAGTCGGGGATCTTGTCGCGGTGACGAACGCTGGCGCCTATGCGGCGACCCTTTCCCCAACCCGGTTCTCGAGCCATCCGGCTCCTCAGGAATTCCTTTGGGAAGGAAGTCGGAGAAACTAAACTCTCTCGTTTAGGGGAAGTGAAGGAGAACATTTCGTGACTGAGGATGAGAAGCAAAAAGTTCTGATCCGGATCGTGGATGACGATCAGGCGGTGCGGGAAGGCGGTGAATTCATGCTTTCCTGCAAGGGTTGGAAAGTGAAGTCCTACGCCTCAGCGCGCGATTTTCTTGTCTCAGACACCCCGAGCGTCCCGGGGTGCCTGGTCCTGGATATCCGAATGCCCGGCATGAGCGGTCTTGAGCTCCAGGACGAGATGCGAAAGCGGGGAAGCACGCTTCCTATCATTTTCCTCACGGGGCACGGGGATATTCATGCGGCGATCCGAACCTTCAAGCGGGGCGCGGCGGATTTTCTCCTGAAGCCGGTTGATAACGCGACGCTGTTCCGCGCAATTGAGCGGTCGGCCGCGGATTCACTTGCGAGGTCAGACGGCGGGCTTACGGGAAGTGAGGCGCTCGATGCCCTTAAAGAGATGAGTGACCGGGAAACCGAGATCCTGGGGCTGATCCGTGAGGGGATGCAGAACCGCGCGATCGCGGAGCGTCTCGCGCTTTCCGAACGCACGGTCCAGGGGCATCGGAACAACATCTACCATAAGCTTCGGGTCCATACGGAGGCGGAACTGCTCACGTGCCTCGCCCGGGCAGAAGAGCGAAAGGCCGCCGATCAGGAAATCTGAAGGCTCTGAACAACGGCCACACCGTATCAACAAAAACCGCCGCCCGAGGTTCACCCTCCGGCGGCGATAGTTTTGAAGAGAATGCTTTTTCCTAGCGCGTCACAATCATCCGTTCAAACCACCCTTCGGGGTTCCGCTTAAACGTGGAGCAGGGCGGGGCGAAGGCGATTGCCGCGACCCGCGGGTCCTTTTTGAAAACGAGGTCGAGAAGACACGCCTCAAACTCCTCTACGCCCCAGAAGTCGTCCGGCGCGGTGCCGGCCGCTGAAAACCGCCATCCGGAGTCCCAGGACCCGGCCGGGGCCTCCCGGAAGCAGAAAATAATTTTGGATTTCCCCGAGAGGACCGAGGCGGATGCGAGACACCCCTGCCCCCGGTGAAGGCTCGAAAACGGTCTTTCTGTGCTTTTTGCCATAAGTGTTGTCGCCGTTCCGTCAGTAAATCAGGGCTTCCCGCGGCGGGAAAGGAGAGTTTCCGTGTCGCTTCAGTCCTGTTCTGTAATATCATCACATTCAATATTTTTCGTCAATCCCTTAAACAACTTAGACAACTTTCTCTAAAGTTGTTCTATTTTCGTTTAATTGACATATCGATAAATATAGATATAATGACCGGCATGGAAACCGTCGATATCTTCAAAGCGCTCGCGAACGACACGAGGCTCACGATTCTCATGTGGCTGAAGGAGCCGGAAAAGTATTTCCCGCCCCAGGGGATTCATATTCCTGAGGGTGATTCCTTTGATCACAGCGTCTGCGTCGGGGCGATCTGCGACAAAGCGGGGATTTCTCAGTCCACCGTGTCGCATTACCTCGACATGCTGCAGCGGGCGGGGCTCCTAGAATCGCGCCGCTACGGGAAGTGGACGTATTACCGGCGGAATGAGGAAAACATCCGGAAACTCGCGGACTACATCGCGACCCGGATCTGATCCCAGGAATAGAGAGGCTGGAGCAAAGCTTCCGGCCTTTTTTAAGACACTTTTATATCGATATTTATCGATATATCTATTTAATAACAACAGAGGCAAATACCAAAATGCATTTCAGCGGACCGATTGTGAGACCGCAGACCGACGCGGACAGTCTCTTTATTGAGGTGACGGTGGGCTGCACGCATAACAGCTGCCGGTTCTGTAATTTCTACGAAGGCGTCCCCTTCCGGATGGCGAAGCTTGAGGATATCGAGTCGGACCTGAAAGAGGCGAAAGGGTACCTGCCGACCGTCCGTAAGATCTGGGCGAACGGCGGAAACCCGTTTGTGATGTCAACGGAAAAGCAGATCCGGGTGTGGGAGCTCATCAAGCGCTATTACCCGGAAGCCCGCCTCTCCACCTACGCGATCATCACGGATTTCAGAAACAAGACGGTGGACGATATCCGGCGGATCAAGGCGAGCGGCCTTGATGACCTCGTGATTGGGATCGAGAGCGGGGATGATGAGGTACTCGAAGCGGTCGATAAGGGGTATAAGTCCGACGAAATCATCGAGGCCTGCCGGAAACTCGATGAAGCGGGGCTCGACTACCGCATGATTTACCTCGGCGGCCTCGCCGGGGCGGGGAAGCTTGAAGCGAGCGCGAAGAAGAGCGCTGCAATCATCAATCAGATCCACCCGTACTACATGTACCTCACCACGGTTTCCGTGCTTCCGGGGACGCCGCTTTACCGCGACATGATGGAGGGGAAGTTCAAGGAGGCGACCGAGAAAGAGCGCATTAAGGAAATGCGTGAGCTGATCGCGGACGTGAATATCCCGATCACCGTGAATTCAGAGAACGCCGCGAGCAGCGTGAACTTCACGGTGGATCTGCCGACTGAAAAACCGCTGATCCTAAACGAGCTCGATAAGTTCCTAGCGAATTTCTCGGATGACGCGGAAAAAGCGATGAGCCGCCGCCGTCACTACATGCGGTCGGTCTGATAGCCGGAACGAATCGGCAGCCGGGAAAGGGGGACGCTTCTGGACTTGGGGGGCGTCCCGCTTTCTTTTATTTATCTCAGGCTTTCTTCGGGTCAGCCGCTTTCTCTTCTGTCACCGCAGCTTCAGCGTCTTTTGCCGGAGCCACGGTCGGACGGAACGGAAAACCGCCGTCCCGGATTGACTGCCGCACAAACATGCTGACCGCGGTGTTGAGGGTCAGCCCCATTTCAGAAAAAAGCGCGTCCGCTTCAGCTTTGACCTTAGGATCGAGCCAGAAAGTCACATTGACAGGCTGATTCGGCATGGTGAAAAACTCCGTGTATCGGAATTGCGCCGATATAACGCAAAACCCTTGTTATCGTTAATTTAAATGTGCGGCGAATTATAAGTGCGGTCTACGACTTTGGAAGGGCTTTTGGATCAGTAAAGATACCTAGCTCACGGAATTTCTTTATCGGGATCACAATGGAACCCTGATCTACAGAAAAGGCGGAGACGTCATCATGAAAATCGGCGTCATCGGAATCGGAAATATCGGCGGGACACTCGCGAGGAAGTTCGCGGCTTCCGGCCACACGGTGCGGGTCGCGAATTCCCGCGGAGCGGACGCGGTGAAGGATTTTGCCGCGTCGATCGGGGCGGAGCCGACAGACGTCTTCGGCGCGGCGTCCGGGGTCGACGCCGTGATTCTCGCGATACCGCTTCCCGCAGTCGCCGCTCTCCCCGTGGATCTCTTCACCAGTCTCCCCGCCGCGGTCCCGGTGATTGACACGAGTAACTACTACCCTGACCTCCGCGATCCCCATATTGAGGAAATTGATGAGGGGATGCCGGAAAGCGTCTGGGTAACCGAGACACTCCATCACCCGGTGATCAAGGCCTTTAATAATGTGCTCGCCGATACGCTCGCCGCGGGCGGCCGGCTCCCGGGTGACCCGAACCGGCTCGCTTCCGCAGTGGCGGGCGACAACGACACCGCGAAACGCACCGCGATGAAGCTCGTGTCAGAGGCCGGCTTCGATCCGGTGGATGACGGGCTCCTTGAAGACTCCTGGCGTCAGCAGCCGGGGACCCCGGCCTACTGCTGCGACTGGAAGGCGGACGAAATGAAGGCCGCGCTTGCCCGCGCGGTCCCGAGGCGGGCTCCTTTGGTGCGCGATTCGCTATACAGCCGCTTCGCGGGGCTCGGGCCGAACCCGACGCACGAGGCCGTCATCCGGATGAACCGCGGCGTACACGAGGAACCCTTCGCTCCGTAAGAGTGACCTGAATCCCCCGAATGGCGGGTGCGGAGAGACAAAAGCGCCTCCTATAATGGATCGCGTTCGGTTCCTTTACGTCCTATTTTCCACACTGATGCGCTGGCTCCAATATCTCGCGCTGCCCCTCATTCTCTTCGCCCTCTGGGCGGGAGTGTCCTATACGGGACGGGTGCCGGCGATTCTGCTTCCGACACCGGGCGCGGTGTGGGATTCCTTTGTGAGTCTCACGGTCTCGGGGGACCTTCTGCATCACACACTCGCGTCAGGCTTCCGGTCGCTCGCCGGCTTCGCGATCGCCTCGGCCCTGGGGCTCGCGCTCGGGCTCCTGAATGCCCGATCCGCGGTGTCGACTCGGGTTTCCTACCTCCTTCTCGAGGCGGCCCGCGTGACCCCGCCTCTCTCCCTCATTCCGCTTCTGATCCTGTGGCTTGGGATCGATGAAGCGCCGAAGATCGCGATCGTGTTTCTCGCGAGCTTCTTCCCGATCTACATGAATGTCGTGACCGCGGTGAAGGCGGTGGATCCGAAGCTAGAAGAAGCGGCGAAGCTCCTCCGGTTCACGAAGTCGGAACGCCTTCGCTACCTCACGCTGCCGTCGTCCCTCCCCGGGATTCTCACGGGGCTTCGGCTCGGGTTTGGCTACAGCTGGCGGGCGCTTGTCGCCGCCGAACTCATCGCCGCGAGCTCGGGTCTCGGCTTCCTCATCAGCGATTCCGCCGAGTTCGCGAAAACGGACACCGTCTTTGTCGGCATCATCACGATCGCGGTGGTGGGCGTCATCGCGGATCGGGTGCTTTATGCCGCCTTTGAAGCGGTCGGCCGCCGGGTCGGGAGGGCTGTCTGATGTGGACGATTGAAGTCGATCAGGTGAGCAAAGCCTTCGCGTCGGACCGGGGGCGCGTCGTGACGGCTGATGGCCTCACGTTGACCGCGGCGGCAGGAGAGATCACCGCCGTGATCGGCGAAAGCGGCTGCGGGAAGACGACGCTCCTTCGGATGATCGCGGGGCTCGAGACGCCGGACTCGGGTTCGATCCGGTTCACGAACCCCGAGAAACCCGATACCGCGCCCCGGATTTCGGTTGTCTTTCAGGAGCCGCGGCTCTTCCCCTGGATGACCGTGCGGGAAAACGTGTCGCTCGCGGTGCGGGAACTGCCGGGCTCGGAAAAATGGGGTCGGACGGATGAGGCGCTGAAGGCTGTGCGGCTCTGTGACGCCGCGGACGCCTTCCCGAAGGAACTCTCAGGCGGCATGGCGCAGCGGGCTGGGTTCGCGCGCGCGATCGCGCAGTCGCCTGACATATTGCTGCTCGACGAAGCCTTTGGGGCACTTGACGCGCTCACCCGCACCGTGCTCTATCAGGAGTTCCAGGCGCTGCAGAGCGAGCGCCGGATGACGGTGCTTCTGATTACGCACGATGTGCTCGAAGCCGTGATGCTATCCCGCACGATCCTCAGGCTTCGCGGCGGCGTGATCGATGAATCTTTTGCGGTGCCGTTCCCTTACCCGAGGTCACTCGCCACCCCGGGAGCTGGTGACCTTTCTCACCGGATCTACGGAACGTTTTTTACGGGCGAAAAAGAAGAAATTAAATAGCAGTTCGGATAAACCGGGCCCTTCAAAGATCAGAAGGCCCGTTGTTTCAAAGAGGAGCTAAGACACTATGAATTTCATCAAAGCGGCGGCGATCGCGATTTCAGCTGTCATTGCCTGCGGCGCGGCCGAAGCGAAGATGCCGAAAGAAGTGAACATCGTCTACGTGAAGGCGCCGTTCAATCTCCAGAACATGGTGATCAAGGATCAGAAGCTCCTTGAAAAGGCGTTCGCGAAGGATGGCGTGAAGGTGAACTGGAAGACGATCACGTCCGGCGCCCAGCAGAGCCAGGCGATGGCGGCAGGCTCAGTCGACGTTTCAGCCGTGATGAACACCGCCTCGCTCCTTCTCGCGAACGGCGCGGGGAACCCGGTCCAGATCGCGACTGGGGTCGCCCATCCTTCCGAAAACTTCGCGATCGTCGTGAAGTCAGGCTCGATTAAATCCATTAAGGACCTGAAGGGGAAGCGGGTCGCGGGGCCGCGGGGCACTGTCCTTCAGCAGCTGCTGCTCGCCGCGCTCGCAAAGAACGGGATGAAGGCGACAGACGCCCAGTTCATCTCCATGGGGATCCCGGAGTCGCTCGCCGCGGTAACATCAGGCCGCGTGGACGCGGCGCTGCTCGCCGCAAGCGCCGTGGTGAAGGCGGAAGAGTCCGGCTGCCGGGTGCTGACGACCGCGAAAGGTCTTGTCGACGTGAACCTCGTGATGACCGCCCGTAAGGGGTTCGCGGATGAGTCGCCCGAAGCGCTCGCCACGATCGTGAAGGTGAACCGCGAGTCGCTGAAGTGGATCAAGTCTCACTGGAAAGAAGCGATCGCGATCGGCGCGAAAGAGCAGGGGATCAGTGTGAGCCAGGCGGAAACGCTTGCCCGCCGCTCCCACTATTACGATGTCCTCACCCAGACCGATATCAAGGGCCTCGAAGCCGATCAGAAGTTCCTCGTGGAATCCGGTCTGATGGCGCATCCCGTGAATGTAAAGTCTCTGATCCTTCCGGGCGCGATGAAGTAACACGCGTAACTAAGGGTTATTGAGATCCAGATTTACGAGCCTTCCGGGGGTTTTCCCTCCGGAAGGTTTTTTATTGCCGGCGGATAATCCATTTCTCAAGGTTTCGAACGCATCCCGCTATCGGTTTTTGATCAGGATTTTCCCATTATGAAGCGACGCGCATTTCTTATTTCCGCCGCAGCGACACTGGCCGGTTTATCCGTGCCCGTGTTTTCGACTGTGCTCGGAAAGTGCTCGCTTCGCGGGGCGTTTCCGGATCGCGAGCTGACAGTCGATACGACTGAAGGCCCGGTGGTTGGGTCCCAGGCCGCCGGCCGGCGCGCCGAAGCCTATATCGGGATCCCGTACGCGAAGACGCCGGTCGGGGCGAAGCGCTGGAAAGCGCCGGAACCGCCCGCGGCGCGCGACCGCGTGCTCTTCCTCGGGAACCGCGCCCCCAAGGGAACCTCGGGGACGCCTCTTACGCTTTCCATCTGGCGGCCTGAGGGGAGCGCCTCAAACCTCCCCGTGGTGTTTACGCTTGAGGACGGGAAATACGATGGTGACGCGGATCACGCGTCGATCGACGGCGCGTCGCTTTCCGCGGCATTAAACGCCGTGGTCGTCGTCGCCCGGACTCGCCCCGGGCTCTTTGGCTTTGTGTCGCTTCCGGCGCTCCGCCACGGAACGAAACTCGAAAATTCCGGGAACTTCGCTCTCCTCGACGCCCGAAAGGCCCTCCTCTGGGTGAAAAAGAACATCGCGAAATTCGGCGGGAGCGCCGCGTCCGTGACCCTTGTCGGGACGTCCGGCGCGGGCCGCGACGTGATGGCCCTGATGGGGAGTCCAGTTTTTTCCGGGCTCTTCACCCGCGCGATCGTGATTTCCGGGGGCGGCGCGTTAACGAAACCTGACCCAGCCGCGAGAATCGACGCGGATAGCCTGGCGCGCCTCGCTTTTGAAGACCGTAAGGCCGGCACCGTGGGACTCGCGGCGAAGTGGATTGGGGCGGATAGCCCTGAAGTCCGCCATTGGCTTTCGACTCTTGAAACCTCCCGGATTCTAAATCTCACGCGCGGCGCTTCGATCCGTGACACTTCGTACCCGAGGCTCTTTGCGGATGGGGCGTTCCTGCCCGCGTCTGGCCTCGACCGAGCCGGTCCCCCGGACCCGAAGGCGTCGCGCGACTTCCCGGTGCTGCTCCTTTCCGGTGCGTCCGAAGCGAACGCTCTGGTGTCCCGCGACCCGTATTTCGCGGCCGCCCTGAAGGATTCGAGCCTCCTCACGAACCCCGCCTCTCAATCTGAATTCGCGTTCGCGTCCCGCTACGGGAGCAGCCTGATGCTCTGGGCGAACACCGCGGAAGCCGCGGACCGCGCGTACCGCTTCGGAAACCATCAGGTGTTCGCCGGAATTTTCCGCTGGGGGGATGATGAGGCGGTGGTCGGGGCGGCTGCGAAGGCGCTGCACGGATCGGCGTCAGACGTCCCGTCCGCCTTTATCTTCGGACCCTCGAAAAACTTTGACGCCCGCTACGGCGGCGCGGTCCGCACCGCGGGAGGACAGGAACTTCTCTCGATCACCCGCTCTTACGTGAAGAACTTCATCCGCACCGGAAACCCAAACGGCGAAAACCTCGTCACTTGGGCCCCGTGGGGTGAAACCGGAAACGCGCTGGTGCTCGACGCCGATCGAACCAAGGCGTGGGCCGATACCGAAGCGTCCCGCGTGGATCTCACGGCGACCTTCCGTCAGATGGATGACGATCAGTCCGTGACGCCGGACGCGAAGGCAAAGCTCATCTGGGATGTACTCTCAGGCTACGCCTGGAGTCAGCCGCTGGAGGCGAAATTCGGCGTCCCGAATGATCTTTTCGCGGGCACCGTGCCGAAGTACGACTCCCCGGCTTCTGAGGACGACGCGGCATAAAGTCCCGGAAAGCGCGGAATTCCATCCGAGAGGGGGATCCATTACGGACGCCCCTTTTTTATTTTTTTCGGTTGGGAGAGGAGAGGGACCCGGCCCCGGTCTCACAAAACAGGAACCGCCTGATTCTCAGGGCGGTTAAACCCAGAAAACCAGGCGGTTGGGACACAGCCGACTGCACACAAGAAAGCCGGCTGCTCGGGATCTATTCTAGCGGGTGAGCCGAGTGTTTTGGGGCGGCTCACGCCTTTACGGACGGGGCTTCAGACGATTTTCGCTTCACGCCATCGCCTTTTCTTCCGCGACCCGGGGTTCGGGGGCTTTCGGCATCGGCCAGAGTTTCAGGAACTGTTTCGCGAAAAGCCCGACGCAGAGCGCCGAGACAAACGTTCCCTCGCGGACCCCGATGATGCCGCCTGTGAAGATGAGAGCCACGATGCACGCGATGATCACAAGCGACCAGTCGTTCACGACTTTCATGGTTCCAAACGGGTGACGGAAGAAAACGGACTCCGCGAGCACAATGCCTTCGCCCGGCTGCACGATCGTCCGCGAATGGATCTGCATCACGATTCCAAGGGCGAGGATGGCGTTCCCGAGGAAACTCACGATAAACCGCGGGATGTAGCCTGACGGCATTACGGCGGCGGCCGGCGTCATCGTGAAATCGATAAACGCGCTGAACACAAAGACCACCGGCACCTGAAAGCACATGAAGGCGTGGAAGACGCCGCGTTTCTTCAGGAGCAGCCACTCAATCACGAAGAACACGACATTCACGATAAAGGTCGTGGTGCCGAAGGTGAGCCCCGTGAGCCCGGTGATGGTGTAGGGGAGGGAACTGATCGGGGTGGTCCCGAGATGCGTCTGCGTAATCAAAGAAATGCCGGACGCGGCGACAAACATGCCGAGCGCGAGAAGCGCCCAGCGCTTCCCGTAATCAATTAACTTTTCTGAATTCAACCTCTTTCTCCGATTTATCCGTGCGGGATCCAGCAGGACACCCGCGCGAACCTGGCCATTCTAAGAGGGTCAGAGAAGGCCGTCGGCCAATCTCAGCTTATGAGTCCTTTGAAATGTTTTTGGCCCAGTCTTTGATCAGCCCTCTGAACCAGACGGCGGAAGGGTCATCATGGATCGCCTGCGACCAGACGAGAGAAAGCCAGGGATTGTCAGTTTCTGAAGGCGGAATCTGAACGCAGGAGAGCCAAGGAACCAGCTTGATCAGATACTGAGCGCCTGTAAAACCGCAGATTGCCAGCGCATCGGTTTCCTTCAGGACGCCGAGTGCCGTGGCAATGCTGTAAACACGGAGCATGGCGGAGTCCTGAATGGATTCCGCAAGGAGTCCGGAATCCATGCTTGGGAAGTCTCGCTCCTCAAATCGGCTGACAGATACCGTCGGATGTTTTTTCAGAATCTGCGGCCAGTGTTCGGGCGTTTCTCGCAGTTCGGAGAGTGAGGGATGATCTGCCCGGCAGAGGATGACCCGCTTCAGCTCAAAAAGCGGAGTGGAGCCCATCAGGAATCGTTCCTGAAGGCATAAAGGCGAAATCGAGGTCCCGATTCAAAAGCGCCTGTCCGAGTTTCGGATACTCGCCCCGGAACACCAGTCTGACGTGCGGAGCTTCTATTTCGAGTCGCTTTACAAGTTCGGCGAGAAGAGATTCCGTCGCGATTGAAAAGCTGGAAATCCGGAAGGTTCTTGTCGACTCCGCTGGATCAAAAGGAATTCCGGCCCGAAGACTTTTGATTTCAGCCACGATGGGTCGGAGACGGTCCCCGAGATTAATCGCGAAATCGGTTGGCTGCAGCCTTCCGCTGACAACCACGAACAGCGGATCGTTGAAATGAACGCGGAGTTTATCGAGCATCCGCGATGCCCCTGATACCGAAAGATCAAACCGCTCGGCAGCCGCGCTGAGGCTTTCCCCCTTCTCCAGCAGATCCAGCAGAAATTCCAGTGCCCAGAATTTGAAGGGGTCGTTTGTTTGCAAGATCTGAAACCTCCGTATACCAGCTTCTGCCATTGAGTCAATAGAACTAGGTCGCCAGAATTAGTTCATACACATTCTGTATCACTGGAGAGTTTACGATGAAACTGAAAACCCTGACAATTGTGGCTTGCATGGTGACGGCCTCGTTTGCCTGTTTGTCGACTGCACAGGCAGCGGATGACGCCAATAAAAATCCAACATTTACAAAGTACGCGCCATGGAAGGGCCAGGGGCAGCTGGGTTACGTTTACGTTAACCCGTATGGGAATACACCCCTCACAGCGATTATTGATCGAGGCAGTAAAAACATTACTGGGGTTGTCGTTACGGTACACGGAAAAGGCGCGAAGGGTGTCACGATCTCTTATCCCGTCTCAGACAAGGCCGTCATGAATCATGACGGCATTCCGGTGTTCGGTCTTTACGCGGACACCCTGAATCAGGTGACCGTGAGCTATAAGCTCGATGGCAAGCCTGTTACCGAAAACTATCGGATCCAGACAAGCGGTATTGATTTTCCGGTCGCTGATATGAGCATCCGTCCCCATCCTGAGGCTGAGGTGGTCGTGAATACTGGCAAGATGAATGGGAGCCTCTACCTCATCAACTCGCTGGGACAGATGCCGAACGCGAACGAAATCATCTGGGCCCGAGGCGGCGCCGCGCAGTATAACAGCGTGCCGGTCAATGTGATTTTCGATACAAACGGTGATATCCGCTGGGTGCTGAAGCCGGACGCTTTCACGAATTACGATTTCCGCAATCTTGATCGCCGCGGCAACATGATGGCAGTCACCCAGGTGAAGGACGGGGATTTGATTTTCGCGCAGGGACTCAGGCACTTCAAGATGGATCTGGTGGGTCTCGTGAAGCGTGATCAGCGGCTTCCGAGAGGCTACATCGACTATTCCCATGACCAGATTCAGATGCCGAACGGCGACCTCCTGCTTCGTGTCGGCAAGAGAAACTACAAGCGTCCGGATGGCGTCGTTGTCAATACGATCCGCGATCAGATCATTGAAGTGAATGCCGATGGGGACCTGGTGGATGAATGGAATCTCCCCGAGATTCTGGATCCTCTTCGCGATAACCTTCTTCGCGCTCTTGACCAGGGAGCGGTCTGCATTGAGATTGATCCGAAGAAGGCCGGTCAGACCGCGGAGGCCCGTCCCGATGCTCCGCTTATGGACATTCCCGGTATCGAAGTCGGCCGCAACTGGGCCCACGTGAATTCGATTGAGTACGATCCGAAGGATGACTCCATCATCCTCTCCATCCGACATCAGGGCGTCATCAAGATCGGCCGCGATAAGCAGGTGAAATGGATTCTCGGCACGCCTGCGGGGTGGTCCGCGAAGTTCAAGGACAAAGTCCTGAAACCGGTGGACAGCCACGGCAAGGCGCTTACCTGCGATAACGCCGGGTGTGAAAACACCGACTTCGACTGGCCGTGGATGCAGCACGCCGCAAGTCTGACCTCGCGCGGCACACTCATCGTTTTTGATAACGGTGATGCCCGTCACCTCGAACAGCCTGCCCTCCCGACTATGAAATATTCCCGCGGTGTGGAGTATCGGATCAATGAAAAGGACATGACAGTCCAGCAGGTCTGGGAATACGGGAAAGACCGGGGATTCGCTTGGTACGCGCCGGTCACCGGAAATATCCGTTACGACGGATCGAAGGACGTCATGCAGATCTTCGCTTCGTCGACTGGCATTTTCGATAAGTCGAAGAAGGCCATCGAATCGACCTTTGATGTCATTGACTACAAGACAAAGAAGATCGAGCTCGAGATGAAGATCAAGATGATGGGGAAGAAGAACATGCCCTATCGCGCTGAAAAGATTGATCCGAAGATCGCTTTCTGACGCTCCCTCAGACTGATTCATCGGAGACCGCCTCTCGCGCTTCCCGCTGACCGATCCCGGTCTCCGATCCAACCCTAAACCAATGAGGAATTTCCCCGGCACTGACCAGGCTCTGTTTTTGTCAGGCCGGCGGGACATTCCGAAAAGAAACCCCGCGGAGCAACTGCTCCGCGTTCACTGGAGTCATTCATCATGCAACGCCGTACTCTTTTCTCTGCTGCCTTTGCCGCTGCCGCCTCTTTCTCCCTTCCCGCTCTCGCCGACAATTTCAAGGAAGGCACGGATTATGTCCGTCTCAGCAAGCCGATCGCCAGCCGCAAAAATAATGTGATCAAGGTCTTCTCTTACGACTGCCCGTTCTGCTACCGCTATGACATCGGTGTGGATCCCAAAGCGATCCCGATGATTGAGAAAATGGGGATGACCTTTGAGCCGCGCCATCTCGAAACCAAGGGCAAGTATGGCCGCACAGCCTCTGAATTTTTCGCAATGTGCATTCTTCGTGACCAAAAGGCCGGAAGGAGTCTTGAGGCCAAGGATTCTCTTTTCAAGAAGGCAAAGGACGCTGTCTACCACGCTTATCACCGGAAGGGAGAACGCTGGACCAAGGGCGAAGCCGCCTTTATCGAAACCCTCACAGGAGCCACGGGGATTAGCGCGGATGAATTCGCCAAGGAAAGAAAGACTGCCGCTGTGCAGAATCTCGTGAATTCCTGGAAGTCCGTCTATGACGTGGCAAAGATTCAGGGCATCCCGGCTTACGTCGTGAACGGGAAGTGGCTCATCATGACAAAGAGCATTCAGAGCATTGATGGATTCGTCGCCCTGATTCAGAAGCTCTCCAAGATGTAAGGGGAGGAGCTGATATGAAATGGTTCAATCAGCTGCGGCAGGATCCTATCGGGACGATTGCCGACTGGCAGGATATGCGGTGGCCCTGGATTCTGATGGCAGCGGTCTGTGTGCTTCTCGTCCTGGTGGCCCACTACATGTTCCAGGTGTGGCTCTATATGGCCCCTTGTGAACAGTGCGTGTACATCCGGTTCGGTTTTCTTGTGATGGCGATCGGCGGACTGCTCTGTGCCATCAATCCGAAGAATCTGATCCTGAAGGTGCTGGGATACGTCTTTGCTTTTGCCGGCGCGATCTACGGTCTGAAGTGCTCGGTGAAGCTTGCTGCTATCCATCACGCCATTCATAGTGACGATCCGACCGCGATGTTCGGCATGCAGGGCTGCTCAACCGACCCCCATTATCCGTTTGATCTTCCGCTCGCACAGTGGGCGCCGGATTGGTTTAAGCCGACGGGTGACTGCGGGTACGACCTCGCGGTGGTACCGGATGGAGTCCAGCTCTCGAGCCTGCAGCAGTGGTTTATCGATATGTATAACAGCTCGGATTCCTGGTACCTGATTCCGAAGTGGAAGTTCCTCAGCATGGCGCAGTGCTGTGAGCTGGCCTTCGGTTTCATGTTCCTAGTGCTGGTCATCATGGCAGTGTGCTTTGTCTGGAAACGCTTTATCCGCAAGGCAGCCTGAGAAACCATAAACAGTCAGGTGTAAAAATGGGCAGTTCCTTCCCCGGCTATCTCTCCTCGGGTTTAGGAACTGCCCATTCTTCTACGGATTCCGACGGATCTGAAAGAGAAGGCGGAATGCTGGGGTCAGTCTTCCAGAGCCTTGAACGCTGAATTGAGCTTGATTTCCGCGTCGCGGAGGAGCTTCACTTTCGACTCCAGCCATGCGGTATCAGTCTCGAGCGACTTTTCCGCCGCTTTGAAGAGGCGATCGAGCTCGGGCTTCTGCGGGCCGCCCTCGGACCGCCGGGCTTCCACGATCGACTTCGGGTCGAGAAGCGACCGGAACGCGGGTTCCGTAAACGGGAATTCGGACGGAATATGCTTGAGTCCTTCCTTCTTCACCATCGTTTCGTAGAGCGACTTCGCGGCTTCATACGGAAGCGTAATCGGCGTGTACTCATGCGCTCTCGCGAACGTCACGAGTTCAGAGGAATAGTGGTGCCCCTCCCGGAACGGGATCCCGAACGCCTGCATCATCACGTCCGCGATATTCTGACTCGCGGTCCAGTCGAGATTCAGTTCCTCGAGCGCCCGATCGGGGTTCACCTTCAGAAGCCCGATCACTTTCCCGAACGCGTCAAAGACCGACGCGGCGTCAGAGAGGAGCGTCGCGTTGCTTCGCTGATCCTTCGCGTCGTACATCCCGGGCGCGAGATCATGGGCCCGGAAGATGACGCCTGAGATTTCGCCGAGCACCTCGTTCGCGTCGCGGCGCACATCGATCAGGGCGCCGGGGTTCCGCTTCTGCGGCATCGCGGTGGAAGCGTAGGTAGCGGAGACAAGGATCCAGGGCCGCGGCTGCGCGTACTGCGTCATCACGTCCTGAATGAACTGCGTCACGTGAAGGAGCGGCTCGACGAGCTTCAGCTCCGCCTCAATCGCGACATCGGTCCCCGCGATCTGCCCCGCGTCGTACGCGTTATCAATGATCCCTTCAAAGCCGAGGAGCTTTGCCATCCCGTGGCGATCAAGCGGCCAGGGGGTGCCGTTCAGCACCGTGGTTCCCATGGGGGAGAGGTTGAGACGCGCCCAGAATTCCTTCAGGTTCTCGATATCGCGCCGGAACCCCTCGAGGTGCCCGAGCCACGTGTGACCGAGGCTGTTAGGCTGCGCCGCGACCCCGTTTGTGTAGCAGGGGGCGATGGTGTCCCGGTTCTGATCGGCAAGTGTGAGGAGCGCGGCGCGCGCCGAATTGAGGTTCCGGATAATCCGCACGATCTGATCGCGGATCATCGCGCGCTGAAACGTGGCATGCATGTCCTGGGACGAGCGCCCGGCGTGAATGAGGGTCACCTCGATTCCGGCCTCCTTGATAAGGAGGGGTTCATAGCGCACATACATCTTCGGGCGCGGATTCCCGGGGGTGTTCCCCGTTTTGATCACCCGCTCCTGCGCCTTGCACCAGGCACCGACCGACTTCCGGTCGAGGAGGCCCGCCGCGGTATTCGTCACAAAGGTCGCTTTATTGATTTCGGAGAGCCAATAAAACTCGTCCCGCGGGGGTGTCCCGCTCCAGGGCTCCAGATCCGCTTTCTTTCCGGCTTCGCCGACTGACGGTACGCCAAGCGCCATGCTGTGTTCTCCTTCTCCAAAAATTCACGATGTCTCACACCGGGTCTTTCCGCCCGGGTTTGAGGACAGTATGGAGAAGATTTGTTTTGTCTTCTATGACAAGTATTGCAAAAAGAATTTGCTTTTTTCTACAATCAAGGCCATCCGCCGGACACTTGCCCGGCCTGAAGCGGACGGAAAAGGACTTCCCCGATGAAACGCGATCTCAATCTTGAAAGCTGGAAAGTGTTTGCCGCGGTGGCGCGGACCGGAAGCATTACGGAAACGAGCGCGGAGCTTGAGATGGACGCTCCAAGCATCAGCCGCATTGTGTCGGGGCTTGAGAAGTCGCTTGGCGGCATTTCGCTCTTTGACCGGAGCTCGCTCCCGCTCACATTGACGGACAACGGCCGCTTCGCGCTGGAGTACGCGACAAAGATGATCACGCTTCACGATCAGCTGGTGACGGGCCTTGCCGCGAACACCGACGCGATGTCGGGGGTGCTCCGGGTCGGCGTGCCGCCCGCGCTCCTTCAGGGGTTCCTGATGCCGTTTTTTGTCTCATTCGGCCGCCGGTACCCGGAGATTCAGCTCGAGGTGAGCGAGTATCTCGGCGGGATTCCGATTGATTTCTCATACCCCGCGGGGTCGCTCGATGTCGTGATGTCATACGGCCCGGACCCCACGCATTCGAACTTCGTCCAGATCCGGTACGGAGACGCCGGATTCATCTGCTGCGCGTCTCCCACCTACATCGCCCGCTACGGGATGCCGAAGACGCCTGAAGATCTCGCGGATCACGTGGGGATCCGGTTTAAGAGTCCGCTCAGGCTCGGCACCGTGGGGCAGCAGCTGATGCGGGGGAGCGAACACCGTGCGGTGCGTTTTAAGCGGGATATCGTTTTCAGCTCAGCGCTCTCCGCGAAGTCCGCGACGCTGATCGGCGCCGGTATCGCTCCGGATCTCGGGGACCTCCACTGCTACCGGGAGCTCGCTAAAGGAGAACTGATCCCCGTGCTCCGCGACTGGAGTTATCCGCGTCAGGCCTGCTACATCTACACGCGGCCCGACCTCGTGAAACTGAAGCGCGTCCGTACGTTTATCGACGAGTACCGCGCGAATGTGGAGCCGCTCCTCGCCGAATGCGCCGAAGTGATCCGGAATGTGATGGAGTAGGGCGGGAATCGGGCGTCCGTTCACCGTTCTGTGCGGTTTTGTTCTTTTTTACAAAGAAACTTTAATCCGATTGCCATTGTTGCAAAGCGGAAAATCCTCGATCCTTAAGAGCATCCGGACTAGGTCGTTCGGAAGAGAAAAACGATTCTTCAGCTACCCAGAAATAAGGAGAGAGTTTTATGAACCGCACTGCGCTCACCGCGGCGTTCGCTGCCGCCGCTTCTGCCGCTTTCGTGTCTGCCCCGGCGCTTGCCGCGCCGAGTGTCACGCTTTATGGCCTCGTTGATATGGGGCTTTCCGTTTCCCGGTCGTCCGGCGACGCGTCGAACGCGAATGACGGCAAGGCTCTTTTCCAGCTGAAGAGCGGGCAGAGAAACGGCTCCCGCTTCGGCCTGAAAGGCGTTGAGGATCTTGGGAGCGGCAATAAAGTCGGCTTCATTCTCGAGGACCAGTTCAAAGCGGATGACGGTACGCTCCAGGACTCGAGCTTCTGGGCCCGAGAGTCTTCCCTCTGGGTGTCCGGGCGGTATGGCCGTGTGACGGTCGGCAAAGTGGGGCAGCTGAAGAGCCCGGTCGGGTCCACCGCGCTCGCGGGCACCGCCATGTATCCCTTCGGGACTCTGATGAGTAACTTTATCGGGGGTCTTAAGTACATCACGACGGGGAATTACCTCACGGTCGATAACTCAGTCACCTACGTGTCCCCGAACTACCGCGGCTTCACGTTCCACGCGCAGTATTCGTTCGCCATGTCAGGTCAGGAAGGCACCGGAATGAACGACAAGGACCGCATGATGGCGGCCGCCGTCCGCTATAAGCAGGGCGCGCTCACCGCGCTCGCGCTTGCTGACATGATTCATCTGAATACGGCGGATTCGAAGCTTTATGACGATCCCTGGACCGTTAACCTCGCCGCGAACTACGACTTCGGCTTTATCAAGCCCTATATCTTCGCGCAGTACTTTAAGCACAGCGCCTTTAATACGGTGGGTTCCGATTATCAAACCCGGATCAGCTCAGGCACCGGGAAGAAATACAACGGTTTCAGCGTCCTCGCCGCGGTCCAGTGGCCGATTTTCGGCGGCAAAGCGAAGGTCGGCGCGGGCTACGCGAAGGGTGAGGGGGATGGCTCGAACACGACAGACGTCGTCCGCTATTCCGCCCACGTGGGCTACGACTACGCGCTCTCCAAACGCACCGACCTCTACGCGGACCTCGGCTGGGTCCGCCAGGATCTGAAGAACACCCTCGACCGCTCGAACCTCACCGGCACGGAACTCTCTGCCGGCATCGTTCACCGTTTCTGATTTCCATTCGGAGGTAACTCGTCATGCATGACATCATGCCGTATCTCGCGCTTCTCGTCGTGATTCTGACTGGCGTCGGAATCGTGAAGAAGCTGCAGGTGAATATTCTTCTGCTTTTCGCCGGCATCGCCCTTAACCTCATCGCGATTCTCGGGGGCGTCACCGATCTGATGCCGAAGGGCGCCCACGGCACCGGCTTTATCGGTTTTGACCTCTTCGGGCTCCTCTCCGCGCTTTCCCGCCATCAGGCGGCGACGACCGGTTTCATCATTCTCGTCGCGGGCGGCTTCGCGGCCTATATGGATCAGATCGGGGCGACGGATAAGCTCGTCGCCGTGTGCCTCAAACCCCTTCAGCGGCTCCGGAATCCGTACCTCATCATGGGCGCGGTTTTTATCCTCGGAAACTTCCTCGGGCTCGTGGTGACCTCCGCCGCGGGCATGGCGATGCTGCTCGCGGTGTCGGTCTACCCGCTGCTTATCGGTATCGGGATTTCCGGGGTCGCCGCGGCCGCCGTGATCGGCAGTGTCCTCGTGATCAGCTACGCGCCGAGTTCCGCGATCGCGGTGCTTTCCGCTCACACCGCGGGTGTCGACCCGATGACGTACCTGATTCAGTATCAGCTGCCGGTCGCAATCCCCGCGATTCTTGTCACCGCTGTGGTCCACGTGATTGTCCAGAATTACCTCGATAAGCGGGATAAGGCGACCGGGTCGCTCCTCTCGATCGACCCGAAGGTGGTTGAGGAGAAGACCCGCCGCGCGGCGAACCTCCCCGGGTACTACGCGCTCCTCCCGCTCGTGCCGCTTGTCCTTCTCTTCATCTTTAACAAGATGGTCTATAAGACCGTGGTGCTCGATGTCGCGATTGCGATGTTCATCGGCTGGGTGTTCGGGATCCTCGTCGACCTCCTGCACCGCCGGAACCTCCAGGCGTGCTTCCAGGACGGTTTCGCGATGTTCAAAGGCATGGGCCACATGATGCAGAGCGTGGTGGGTCTTATCTTTGTCGCGGCGCTGTTCGCGGACGGTCTAAAGAACGCGGGTCTTGTGGGCCTCATGATTGACGCCGCAAAGTCCGCGGGGTTCGGGATGATGGGCACCGGGCTCGTGCTCTCTGCCGTGATCGGCATTGTGACGGTGCTCACGGGGTCTGGTGTCGCGTCCTTCACGGGACTCGTCCCGATCGTGCCGACCGTGGCAGCCGGGTTCGGCGGCGACCCCACGGTGCTCGCCATGATGCTGCAGCTCGCGAGTGAATTCCTCCGCCCGGTGTCTCCTGTCGCTGGCGTGATCATTATTGTCGCGGGCTTTGCCGGGGTGTCGCCGCTCGCCGTGGTCCGCCGCACCTGGATCCCGTGCTTCGCGGGGCTCATTGTGGCGCTTGCCGCGACCGTGATTCTCTTCTGAGGATCAGAACACGATCCAGATCCTTTGGAGTCTGAAGCGGATTCCTCGGAATTGAAACTTTTCTGAACGCGGAATCCGCTTCCTTTTCTCTTCCTGCCGGGGCACACGCCCCGGCTTTTTTTCGCCCGACGGGGGAGCCGCGGGTTTCAGCGCCCGTTTCTGCCTTCCGGCTTTATCGTTATTAAATCCGGACTTAAAAAGCCGGTTTCTATTTTCTGTGCGGGTTTGAACGGTACCTAAAGCGAATTTCTCTTGATTTCAGAGGGTCGGATTGACTGAAGTTGAGTGGGAAACCGCATTTCCGTTCTTGCTGAATTCATTACGAGGATCTGAGTCCGTAATAGGAATGATTCGCCTTATCTATAAGGCGTAGTCTCACGGCTTTCAATTTCATCAATCAGTTAAAGCATCCGCATACAAATCTCTTTCCATAACCTGATAAGTTGTTAAGTTGACTTTGGTTAACAGATGTTTTTATCTAACACAGAAAATAAAAATCAATAAAAAAGTAGTGTTGTTTATGCGCAAAAACACTGCTTAAATCTTTGCAAAATAAGCACATGCGGAAAATAATTACAGAAAGATAACGTTATTTACGTGATCTTTGCTCTTCCTGATTTGTCAATCAATCGCAGACAAGGTTGACAGGAATTCAATTTATAAAGCGCGCGGGCTTCCGGGACCACACAACCGGAAGGAACCGGGCGGGAAGGGCAGAAAGCTCAGAGTCAATATCCACTACTTCATAAGAACGAGGAAACCATGAGACACACAGAAACCGTCAGACTGACAGGAAAGGCGGTCACTGCCGCCGTGGCTGCCGCGCTGCTCGCGATGGCGTCCGCCGCGGGCGCGGACACCTTAACTCCCTCCCGTATTTCGTCAACGCTTGATAATTCAGCCGCTGATGTCACAGTCACCTATACGGACGATACGGCGGACGCGGACATCATCTACGCGCCGGTAGAACCGGGGTCCGCTGACGCGCTGACGGTGAACGTGAACTCTCTCACCGTTGTTAATCAGACCACCGCAGGAACTGTCCAGATCCAGACGGGAACGGAAACGGTTTCCGATGGACAGGGAGGGACCACTGAGCAGCCGGTTTACACGACGTATGACAAAAACGGCGGCGGCATCGCGACGAATCCTGCTTTCCCCGGTACCAACATCACGCTGAACACAGCGAAGGATCTGTCGGTCACCGCGAGAACGACGGCGATTGAGGCGACAGGAGGTTCCTCCATCACGGGAACGATCGGCGGGAACTTCACCGTCAGTTCACAGGATGTCGGTATTTCAGCCGCTGAAACGACATCAGGAGACGGTTCCACTCAGGCTGTGAACCTCACGCTTGCTGGCGGCACCGCTCAGATAGAGGCTGTCAATGACGCGATTCAGGTGTCGGGCGTTAACTCGAGCCTCCTCATTGGTCAGACGGGTGAAATTTCAGTCACGTCTGAGAGCGGTTACGCGGTCAATGTGGATTCCGGAACAATCAATCTTCTAGGTACCGGCAGCCGAAATGGGGTCAGATCGGGATCCATTTCTATAGAGAGCAAGGCCGATAAGAGCGCGATCCACCTGACCGGCGCAGCCGAAGGCCATGATTCCTGGATTGATTCCGGAAGTGTCACGGTAAAGACTCTGAGCGGAACTTCAGCGATCGATGGATCTATTGAGAACGGCTCATTGGCCCTCAGTGCCTCTGACAGCGCGGGGACCGGTCTTCAGGTCATCAATCAATCTGACACCGCCGCGACGATTTCTCTTCTGAATGAGAATTTGGAAAGCAATGGACACACGCTGAGTCTGATAAGCAGCGGGCCGCTCATTGTAAGAAATGATGGGACTGGACATTCGATCGACTCGAAGCACTCCATTATTGTGGTCAATGGGTATTCGACGTCGACCTCTGTGCAGGTTTCCGGCGATATCTCGGTCGATGGCGGTTCAGTTCAGATTGTTCCTACGGTCGATGGTTTTGTTAAGGCCGATAAGATTGATGTGACCGGCAATGGTGACTTTGAGATTTCCTCTACCAACGGCGGGACCCTCACGTCCTTAAGCGGCGGAAAGACTCTGCTGACAGTTGATGGCGAGAGGAGCATGGCGGGGATTTACAGCCTCAATAACGCTCTTCAGAAGATGGATATCGATCTGAAAAACGGCGGTTTCGCGACCATCTATGTCACGGGGAACTCGGTGCGTGAGGGCGATGTGAACGCGACCGGACAGGATCCTGGCGCGGAAGCGGTGTCGGACGATATCCAGAGCCGGTCAGCCGCTCTTTTGGAAATTGCGGATGACGCCAAAGTGACGGGAAACCTGACCGCGAGTGATCAGGGCGGGATTATTGCCATGATGTCAGGTAACAGCGTCATGTCCGGTGTTATCACATCGGAAGGGGCGAGCAGCGCGGGGGTTGCTTCCCTCATTCAGGTGACGGCAATGGGAAACGCCGCTATTGACGGTGATGTGATTGCCAAGGATCAAGGCGCGGCGGAAGTCACGCTGATGCAAAGCGGCAACAAGCTGAACGGCAATCTCACGTCAGAAAGCAGCGGCACCATCACACTGCAGTCTGCCGGCACCTGGACGGGGTCTTCCTCAGTTTCAGGGGGCACAACGGATGTGACCCTCACGGACGCGGCGGCCGTGTGGAACGTGACTGGAAACTCTGAACTCACGAATTTCACTCAGGGCGCGGGCACCGTGAATTTCCCGGCCGCGGCCTCAGGCTTCACCGGCACCACGGTGACGGTGGACGGGAATTACTCGTCTGATGGCGGCGCGATCAATATGAGCACGGTGCTTCAGGGCGATACGTCCCCCCACGATGAACTCGATATCAAGGGGGACGCGACCGGCACCGCGACGATCACCTTCACGAAGGCCGACGGCACCGGAAGCAAGACAATCGAAGGCATCAAAGTGGTCCAGGTGGACGGAACTTCTGACGCCGTCTTCACGAAGCCGGATTCGAACCGCCTCACCGCCGGCGCTTATATCTACGACCTGAAGAAGGTCGGGAAGGACTGGTACCTCACGAGTCAGCGAGATCCGGACGCGCCGCTTCCTGTCGTTCCGGACACGCCGGATACCCCGGATACGCCTGAGCAGCCGGATATCCTGCCGCCCACGGATCCCACCGATCCGACCGCTCACATTGTGAAGCCGGAGCTCGGGAGCTACGCCGCGAACATGCTCGCCGCGAACACGCTTTTCACCATGTCGCTCAACGACCGTCTGGGTGAGACGCGGTACTCGGACGCGCTGAAGAATCAGAAGCATTCGGGGAACATCTGGATCCGGACGGCGGGCGGGAAGACGCATTCGAAGATGTTTGATGACCAGCTCACAAACCGCGGCGACTGGGGTCTCGTGCAGGTGGGCGGCGACGTCGTCACGTGGGCCGGCTCCGGAGATCACCGGTTCCACGCGGGTCTCATGATGGGGTACGCGCATCAGAGCGAAAAGACGCGGTCCTCTGAAGTCGGGGTGACGTCAAAGGGAAAGGTTTCCGGCTACTCCGCCGGTCTCTACGCGACCTACATGAATGCCGCGCCGGTTGGCACTGGACCGTATGTCGACACCTGGCTCCTGTGGCAGAAGTTCAAGAACAAGGTCGATCCGAGCAACAGTGTCGAGGAGTCTTACGACTCGAAGGGCTGGACCGGGTCCATTGAAGCGGGTTACACGTTTGGGCTGAAGGATTGGGTGAGCGCGGATGGCACGGTGAACGCCACGCGCCTCCAGCTCCAGGCTCAGGTGATCCGCATGGGCGTCCGGGCTGATCAGCACGTGGATGCCGAGAACTTCACGGTGGCGGGAACCGGAGCCGGGAATGTCCGCACCCGCGTCGGCGCGACGGTCTATCACCTCTTCACGAACGAGAAGACCGGCCGGGCAATCAAACCCTTTATCGGCCTCAACTGGTACCACGACACGAAGAATTTCGGCGTGGTGTATGACGGCGTGAAGGATCGGATCGAAGGGAACCGAAACTTCGGCGAAGTGAAGCTCGGGGTCGAAGGGAAGGTGACGAAGCACGTGAACCTCTGGGGCGCGGCGGCGTACCAGCAGGGGAGCCACAGCTTCCGGAACCTCGGAGCCTTTATCGGCGCGAGGGTGCTCTTCTGAGACCGAGGTCTGAAGTCGTTCCGAGGCTTCAGACCAGCATTACATGGACACCTCGGGGATCTGGTTTCCCCCGCGGTGTTTTTGTATCGGTGACGTCTCAGAATCTTGGGAAGAGGAAGAGGGGGATAAATCGGCTTTTTCTTCTCTTTTCCGATCTTTTGCCGACGGATAACGTCAGATTTATTCAAATTTCCGCTTTTTCCGGCAGAGACACTTTGGGGTTCTTTGGGATTACGGAAAAACGGGGACGGCTGTTAACTCCACCCTCCAGAATTTCTGCCGCGGTGTGCCCGGACCCGCCGTACAGCGCGGCGAGCTGAGATATCGCAATCTCCCCCGTAAGACTTAGGTTTTTAACGGATGATGAAACTCCGGGAGACATGAATTCGGGTGTGGAATTTTTCACAAATGATTGTCAACCTGTAAAGTTAACTTCTGTCAACTTTTATCGTTTGTGAAACACAAATAAAAGTCTTTCGAGACCTTTTGTTAGTAAGGTCTTATACCATATATGGGCGTCTGGTATTGAAAAACAGGAAGATTTGGAAAATAATGCAATAAAAGAATGTTTTATTTTCGTGTCGATGACACTGCTTCGAAGTTATGAAATATTGTCAAGCAGGATGACAGATTTCAAAATTTGTGAAGCAAAAGTAACCCCTCCGGAACGCAGACCGGGGGGAGGCTGTCAGAAGGTGTCAGCGTTCATGAAAAACAAAGCCAGATAGATAAAAAGAACGAGAAAACCATGAGACACACAGATACCATCAGGCTGTCTCCAAAGACAGCCGCTGCCGCGCATCCCGCGGCGGCTTCAGGCTCCACCCGGCTTACCGGGTTCCAGGAGATCCTTGCTGACACCGTCGATGCCGCGTCGCTGATCTCCGGCGGCAGCCCCGCCCCCATCCTTTCCTCCCTTCGCCCTGGTGCCCGGACTTTCGGCATCTGCATCGCGGCGAAATCCCGTTTCCGGGCCAGGCGGCTGAGGCTTTTCCCTTGAAGAAGCCTCAGGACCGGCGGTCTTTCCCAATCCTCATGGCAGAGAAATACCCGCAGTGGGTCTTTTCACTACGGATTTGTCACTAAGGGTTTTGGGAGCGTTTTTCTTCAGTTGTCTCAATCTGTAGCGTAAAAGCAACAAATTAATGGGGTTTGCTACCCAAAAAGCATTACAGGATATTACAAATGATGTGCTATTTGATAATATCGAATTGAAATTTGTAATTATTTACGCAATTTTTACGCGCCTCGGATCTTTAAGAATTCCGAACATTCCGGAGAACGCGGTGTTTCGCGGATCGGGGTTCTGAGAGTCCCTCGCGCGGGGCGGATTGACTGACTTGCAGGCCTTTTAACCATTTCCCGTTGTCAGCGCGGTTTACCGGCACGGGAACAGAAAACGGATCAGGTTCCGACAGAACCGATCCTTACTTATAAGAGAGGCAAACCATGACAGAGCAGAAACCGTACGCAAGAAGACAGGCAGTCGCGCTTGCCGTTGCTGCGGCGCTCCTCGCCGCTTCAGGCGCGGCGGCCGCAGCGGATCCGGTGACTTACGATCGGATTACGACGAGCATCAATGAGCCCGATCAGGATGCGGTCGTCACGTACACGGACGACACGGATGAAACCATCGTCAGAAAGGCTCCGGTGGTGCCTGGAGATGATGTTGATCCGTCAGCCGGCATTACGCTGACACTTAAGTCACTCACGGTCTCCAATACGACAACAGCGGGCTATACCGGTTCGGCCGAACGAAACGGTGACGCGATCATCACGGGCATTACTCAGGGGACTTCCGAATGGAAGGATCCCACAACCGGCGGCGTGCCCTCGCGGTGTCAGGCGATGTGTCTATTACAGCCAGAACCCACGCGCTTCAGGCGGCCTTTAATAACAATATCGACGGTACGATCGGCGGCAATCTGACCATAGATTCCAAAGGAATCGGTCTTCAGGCCCAGACTGGCACACACGACCCGACCATTGACCGCGGCATTCTTCTCACGCTTGATGGCGGTGAAGCCTCGATTACCACGACGGGATATGGTATTGAAACGGATAATTCGTCCGCTACAGTGAGAATTGAAGGGGCTTCCAAGACCACGATTACTTCTGAAAACATCGCCATCTATACCGCGGGCGGCGGTGAAGTGGATCTTTTCGGCTCCGGGAAGGGCGGCGCGGGCGGCAGCGTTATCGTTGAAAGCACGGCGCAAGGCACCCCTTACGCTGTCATGGCTACACAGGGGGGACTTGTTGCCCTTCAAGCGGGGAGCGTGAAGGTTCAGAACAGTGCTCCTGAAACTATAGCGGTAGCCGCTGAGAATGGCACTGTTGCTCTGACCTCTCTTGACGCGACTGGCACCGGAGTTCAGGTACTCAATAACTCCAGCCCTGTAGAAGGCCTCGATTATCAGATCCCCACTATCTATGCTGCGCAGAAGGGCGGGGTCACGATCCAGGCTCAGAATAGCCCCATCGAGGTTCTCAATCAGGGGAATGGTGCGTCTATCAAGGCATTGAACGAGAGCAGCGTTGCCATCAACCCCTCTCAGATGGCAACCGGCGTCCGTGTGAACGGCGATGTCACCAATGATGATGGAAGCAGTGTCGGCATTTATGAAACCGGAACGGGTTCTTACCTGAAGGCGGATAAGATCACCACTACGGCTTCGAGCTCAACCTACGTTGTGTTGCATGGCGACGCGGCTTACACGTCGCTCAGCGGCGGGACTTCGGAAGCGACGGTCGACGGGCAAGAGAGCTACCTGGTGATTCAGGGGGCTGATACGGGGAAGGCGCTCGCGAATGTGACCACAACCCAGGGTGCCTTAGCCGGTCTTTCCTTTGCGGGCAATTCGACTCTGACCGGTAATCTGAATTCTTTTGGGATCGCGCCCGGGTATGAATCGAAAGACGACGATATGACCCGGAGCTGCATCACGCTGTCGCTCTATGAGAACAGCGCCTATAAAGGCACGTCGACCGTGACGGATGGCGGTCATATTTACGGAACCTTCTCAGGCGCTGCCACGATGGAAGGCGATGTGAATGTTTCCGGCCGGTCATCAGGGGATATTCCGTCAACCTGGAATTTCAATGGCAGCGGCACAGGATCCTTTACCGGCAACATGAGTCTCTCTGACGGCGCCATGGCTGAGCTCTGGGTGACCGATACGGTGAAGGCTGACGGCGACTTTACCGCGAAAGACGATAAAACGCTGCTCTATCTGATGGGGTCGGGTGAAAGCGTCCTCACGGGTAACGTAGACGCGTCTGCTGGCGCGACCGCGGCGGTCTACCTCGGGGACACCGCGACCCTGAATGGTGATGTGACGGCCACTGGCACCGGCACCAAGGTGACGGAAGTGTTTTATCCCGGCACCACGGTGAACGGGGATCTCACGTCGTCCGACAGCGCCGCGGTGACAACGCAGCTCGGCGGTACCTGGAACGGCACCTCGACGATCTCTGGCGGCACGACGGATCTGGAATTCACGGACGCGTCCGCGGTGTGGAATATCGCCGCGAATTCCGAAGTCACGAGTCTCAAGCAGTCTTCCGGCACGATCAATTTCCCGGCGGCACCCTTAACGGGCTTCACGGGCACAACGCTTACGATTGACGGCGATTACTCCGCTGACGGCGGCACCGTGAACATGAGCACGGTGCTCCAGGGTGACACGTCGCCGCACGACAAGATCGTTGTAAACGGGAATACGTCCGGCACCGCGAACCTTGTGTTTACGAAGGTGTCGGGGTACGGGAGCAAGACGGTTGACGGCATCAAGGTGGTCCAGGTGGCGGGGACCTCTGACGCGGTCTTCACGAAGCCGGATTCCAACCGCCTCACCGCTGGCGCTTATATCTACGACCTGAAGAAAGTTGGGAACGACTGGTACCTCACGAGCGAGCGGGATCCGAACGCCAAAACGGTTATGCTTCCGCACACATACTCCAATACCACGGACAATCCGTCCGTGACACCGACCGATGATCCGTCCAATAATTCGGCGTCTGGCGATGATGTGCTGCCGGACGTGCTGCCGGCGACGGATCCCACCGATCCGACCGTTCATATCGTGAAGCCGGAACTCGGGAGCTACGCCGCGAACCTCTATGGGTCGAACACGCTCTTCACGATGTCGCTTTACGACCGCCTTGGCGAGACGCGCTACTCAGACGCCCTGAAGTCTCAGAAGAAGTCCGGAAACGTCTGGATCCGGATGCAGGGCGGAAAGAACCACACCACCATGTTTGACGATCAGCTGACTAACCGCGGCACGTATGGAATCGTGCAGGTGGGCGGTGACCTCGTCACGTGGCCCGGTTCCGGTGATCACCGGTTCCACGTCGGCCTCATGGGCGGCCACGCGCATCAGAGCACAAAGACCCGGTCAAGCGACATCGGGCTCACGTCGAAGGGCAAGCTCTCCGGCTATTCGGCCGGCTTCTACGCGACCTACATGAATGACAAGCCGGAAGCGACAGGGCCTTACGCCGATCTCTGGGTGCTCTATCAGCACTTCACGGATAAGGTGAATCCGAGCAACGCGAGTGAGGAAAGCTACCACTCGAAAGGCTGGACCGGTTCTCTTGAAGCAGGCTACACGTTTGGTCTGAAGGACTGGGTGAGCGCGAGCGGTACGCAGAACGCGACCCGCCTCCAGCTGCAGGCTCAAGTTGTGCGCATGGGTGTCCGGGCGGACGAACATATCGACGCCGAAAACTTCACGGTTCAGGGAACCGGTTCCGGGAATGTCCGTACGAGAATCGGCGCGACCGCGTACCACCTCTTCACAAACCCGAAGACGGGACGCGCGATCAAGCCTTATCTCACCCTCAACTGGTACCACGACACGAAGAACTTCGGCGTGGTCTACGACAGTGTGAAGGATCACATCGTGGGCACCCGGAATTTCGGCGAAGTGAAGTTCGGGATAGAGGGGAAGGTCTCGAAGAACGTCAACCTCTGGGGCGCGGCGCTTTATCAGGCTGGTTCTCACAGCTACTGGAACGCCGGGGCCTTCATCGGAGCCAAGGTGCTCTTCTGATCGATGGTGGGTCAGGCGCGCTGACCGATAGGCGCCTGATCACGGAAGCCCGACACGGCACCGCGGGGGAAAAATCCTCTGCGGTGCTTTTTTTATTACGGGGTCAGAAATGACCTGATTCAAAAGCTGTGCGCTTAAGTTGTTCCAACTTGTCGTTAAAAAGCAACAAAAATCCGTTTATAACAGCAAAAAGACGGATAAAAATATTACAACTAATGAGCTACTTGATAAAATTAAAGCGAAAAGTTGTCATTATTTTTGGTTGTCATCAGACGCTGAAATCCGGGTGAAAAAACGGCTATTTCACGGAACGGATTTTTCTTAAGAATCCGGCACTGGGATTTCAGAATCTGGCGCGCTGAGAGACAGAGCCGCAGCCCATCTCCCGGGTTCAGGAGCATTCCGGCCGAGGATAAAAAACGGAGTCCGCTGATTTCAGACACGGATTCCAATAATGAGAGGAAAAAGACCATGAGACACGCAGAAAACCTCAGACTGACAGGGAAAGCCGTGACCGCGGCGGTCGCTGCCGCGCTTCTCGCGATGGCGTCAGGTGCGGGCGCGGAAACTCTCACGCGGATATCCACATCAATAAATGAGCCAGACACGGATATCGAGATTCACTACAGCAGTGCGACGGCCGACTCTGATGTTATTTACGCCCCGGTAGAGCCGGGAGCGGAGGGCGGCATCACGGTGACCGCGAATTCTCTCACTATTACGAATGACGGCAGCTCCGATAATATCAATCGGACTTACGGCGGTATCGCCACAAACAGCAATTATTCCGGGTCTGACATTACGCTCAATATCGCGGATGATCTGTCCGTTACGGCCCCGAGATTCGCAATCAAAACGAGTGACGGTTCTTCCGTGACCGCGACGATCGGAGGTGATCTGACGCTGACAATCTCGCATGGCAACACAATTAATGTCACTGATAATGGACAATCAGAATCAGCTGACGCCGCAACGGGATCCAATGTGACCCTGAAGCTGAATGGCGGGAAGGCGACGATTCAGTCTCTAGAGACAGATATTTCCGGGCATGCGATTTCAATTTGGTCCGCCCCCTCTGTCGTCAGAATAGAGGGCGCCTCCGAAACTGTTATTTCTTCCATGGCGAATGGAATTTATGCTCAAGCAGGAAGAGTTGAAATATCCGGTGCCGGCGAAAACGGAAGTGAAGGCAGTATCTCAGTGGTTGGGCATGGTACTGGGTCAGCAGGAATTTATACGTATGGAGGTTCTGTAACGCTTCAGGCCGGCAGCGTGAAAGTCTGGGGGGATGGTGAAGATGAAGAGGGTGCCGAAGGTACGGGCGGCAGTTCCATTGTTGCCCGCGCCGGTTCCGTCCACATCACATCATTCGATCCCAACGGAACAGGCGTCCAGCTGCTGAGTTTCAATGGTGATAAATATTTTACGGGAGATGTCCCGGTGATCATGACGATGGGTTTCGCCGGTGAGAGTGCCGGTTCCGTCACGATCGAGGCCATGAATAGCCCAATCGAGATACTGAATGAAGCTGATGTGTCCTCCATTATGGCTATGGGAGGCAATGTCTCGGTCAACAGCGGTCAGATGGCGACGAGCGTTAAGGTAAACGGAGACATCACGGCGAGCCAGGCGAGCAACGTGGGGATTTATGAAACCGGCACCGGCTCATATCTCAAAGCGAATAACGTGAAGAGCGAGGGCGGGAGTTCTGTCGCGATCACGCTTCACGGCGACGCGGTGATGGGACCGATCGCCGCGGACCAGGACAAAACCAGCGTGGTGTCGCAGGATTTCCGGAGTTTTGTCGTGGTTCAGGCGCAGGACACGGCATCAGTGGCCGCGGACTTTACGTCTTCCGGCGGCGCGTCCACGTCGCTGTCGCTTGCCGGGAACTCGACTCTGACTGGCAATCTTCATGCCACTGGCATTGCGCCGGATCACGAGTCGGATCAGAACGACAACTACCGAAGCCTTATTACGTTTACTTTCACCGAAAATTCAACGTATACCGGTGACTCAACAGTCGAGGATGGCGGTCATATCTACGGCGTCTTCGCAGCGGCTTCCGCTATGAAGGGGAACATCACCGTTACCGGCCAATCCTCAGGCGGCGTTCCCTCAACGTTCAGCATGAATGGCAGCGGAACCGCGTCCTACACAGGAAATATGGATGTGTCAGGCGGCGGGGCGGGCGAGGTCGCGGTCAGCGACTCGGCGACCGCGACAGGCGACTACACGGTGAAAGACGCGAATTCCATACTTTACCGGGTCGCTGAGGAGGAAGGCGTGATCAACGGGACGACCACGGCGTCCGCGGGCGGCACCGCCGGGCTTTTCCTCATGGGTTCCGCGGTCCTGAATGGCGATGTGTCGGGGACCGGCTCTGGCACCAAGGTGAATGAATCCTTTGAACCGGGCACCACGGTGAACGGGAATCTTACGTCTTCAGACGGCGCGGCGGTCACCACGTCGTTCGGCGGCACCTGGAACGGCACCTCGACGCTTTCCGGCGGCACAACAGATCTGGAATTCACGGACGCGTCCGCGGTCTGGAACATGGCGGCGGCGTCTGAAGTCACCTCTCTCAAGCAGTCCTCCGGCACGATCAACTTCCCGGCGGCTCCTTCAACGGGCTTCACGGGCACCACGCTTACGATTGACGGCGATTATTCGGCTGACGGCGGCACCGTGAACATGAATACCGTCCTTCAGGGTGATGCGTCAGCGCATGACGAAATCATCGTGAACGGAAACACCTCCGGCACCGCGAACCTTGTGTTTACCAAGGTGTCCGGCTGGGGAAGCCAGACGGTTGACGGCATCAAGGTGGTCCAGGTGGGCGGAGATTCGGACGCGGTCTTCACGAAACCGGAATCGAACCGTCTCACCGCCGGCGCTTATATCTATGAACTGAAGAAGATCGGAAGCGACTGGTACCTCACGAGTCAGCGGGATCCGGACGCATCGAAGATCATTCTTCCGAAAACGATTGACGATCCCGATCCGGTCCAGCCGGATGTCATTCCGGCAGTGGATCCGACGGATCCCGCCGTTCACTATGTGAAGCCTGAACTCGGGAGCTACGCCGCGAATATGCTCGCGTCGAACACGCTCTTCACGATGTCGCTTTATGACAGGCTGGGTGAAACACGGTACTCGGACGCACTGAAGAGCCAGAAGAAGTCCGGAAACGTCTGGATCTGCATGCAGGGCGGGAAGAACCACACCAATATGTACGACGATCAGCTGACGAACCGCGGAACCTACGGCATCGTGCAGGTGGGCGGTGACCTCGTCACGTGGCCGGGCTCCGGTGACCACCGGTTCCATGTGGGTCTCATGGGCGGCTACGCGCATCAGAGCACGAAGACCCGGTCAAGCGACATCGGGCTCACGTCGAAGGGGAAACTCTCCGGCTATTCGGCCGGCTTCTACGCGACCTACATGAATGACAAGCCTGAAGCGACGGGTCCGTACGCGGATCTCTGGATGATTTACCAGCACTTCACGGATAAGGTCCACGCGAGCAGCGCGGCGGAAGAAGAGTATCACTCGAAAGGCTGGACCGGTTCTCTTGAAGCGGGCTACACGTTTGGGCTTAAGGATTGGGTGAGCGCGAGCGGCACGCAGAACGCGACGCGGCTCCAGCTGCAGGCTCAGGTTATCCGCATGGGAGTCCGAGCCGATGAACATGTCGACGCCGAAAACTTCACCGTTCAGGGAACCGGTGCCGGGAACGTCCGTACGAGAATCGGCGCGACCGCGTACCACCTCTTCACGAACCCGAAGACCGGCCGCGCGATCAAGCCGTACCTCATCCTCAACTGGTACCACGACACGAAGAACTTCGGGGTTGTGTATGACGGCGTGAAGGACCGGATCGAAGGAACGCGGAACTTCGGCGAAGTGAAGTTCGGGATCGAAGGGAAGGTCTCTAAGAACGTCAACCTCTGGGGCGCGGCGCTCTATCAGGCCGGCTCCCACAGCTACTGGAACGCCGGGGCGTTTGTCGGCGCGAAGATCCTCTTCTGAGAGTGGAAAAGCGGGTTCCGGGCTGAGCCCCGGAGCCCGGCATCTCAAGCTTCATGGCGCAAAAAAGGGGAACCGGTTGATTAGTCCGGTTCCCCGTCCTTTCCCGGTTAACGGGAAGGTCCCACCACAGAGATCTTTCTTACTTCAAGCCGCGCTTCAGAGCAGCTTCTCAATTTCAGGCGCGATCGCGGAAGGCACCGTCGTCGGCTCAAACCGATCCACGACGTTCCCCTCGCGGTCGATCAGGAACTTCGTGAAGTTCCATTTGATACCGTCCCCTTCGAGATACTCGGGGAACTTTTCTTTAAGAACCCCTTCGAGGATCTTCGCGATCGGATGGCTTTCATCAAACCCCTTGAAGCCCTTCTGTGACGTCAGCCACTTAAAGAGCGGCTGGGCGTTTTCACCCCGGACGTCACCCTTTCCGAATACCTGGAACGTCACCCCGTAATTCAGCTGGCAGAACTCATGGATTTCGGCGTCCGTCCCCGGATCCTGCTCCGCGAACTGGTTGCAGGGGAAACCGAGCACTTCAAGACCCCGGTCCTTGTACTTCAGGTAGAGGTCTTCGAGCTCCTTGAATTGCGGCGTGAAACCGCATTTGCTCGCGGTGTTCACGATGAGAAGGACTTTCCCTTCGTAGTCGCGGAGCGACTTTTCACCCTTCGGGGTTTTGCCGCTGAAGTCATAGACGTTCATGCTCAATTCCTTTTCACATAGACGGAGCGGCAGGGGAGGCGGGAAGAGAGGGGTTTCCCGGGCAGCTCCTCCGCCGCTCCGCGAGGAGTATCTGTCCACTGTTAATATCGATTATAGGCGTCGGTTTAAATAATGCGAGGCTTTTTTATTGTTGCAATTTCAATTGTTTAAGCATTATTTAAGAATCGGTTTTATTCGTTTTATGAGTGACTTTTGATACACGGAAAAACGCACCGGGACGCCCGGAAAATGGGGAAAGAAGGGGTTCTGACCGGTCCCCGAAACGAGGAACCCGGAAGGACTCGCGTCCTTCCGGGTTCCAGGGCCGCACTCCTGCGGCAGGGCTCCTTTCAGCCGAAACCGGTTGACTAGCCGAAGCGGCCGCTCACGTAGTCATCCGTTTCCTTCTGGCGCGGATGATTGAAGACCTGGTTCGTCTCGCCGTACTCGACGAGGCGTCCGAGGTACATGTAAGCGGTGTAGTCCGAGCAGCGCATAGCCTGCTGCATGTTATGAGTAACGATCGCGACCGTGTAGTCACGCTTCAGTTCCGTCACGAGTTCCTCAATCTTCATCGTGGAGATCGGGTCGAGAGCGGAGCAGGGCTCATCCATTAGCAGCACTTCAGGCTTCACGGCAATGGCGCGCGCGATGCAGAGACGCTGCTGCTGACCGCCGGAGAGACCGTAGCCGCTCTGATCAAGCTTATCCTTCACTTCGTTCCAGAGGGCCGCCTTCGTGAGCGCCCACTCAATACGCTCATCCATGTCTTTCTTCGAGAGCTTTTCGAAGAGGTTCACGCCGAACGCGATGTTGTCATAGATGCTCATCGGGAACGGGGTCGGCTTCTGGAACACCATGCCGACGCGGGCGCGGATAAGCGCCGGGGGCGTCTTCGTGGTGAGGAGGTTTTCACCATCCAGCATCACTTCGCCTTCCGCCCGCTGACCCGGGTACATGCGGTACATGAGGTTGAAGATACGAAGGAGCGTCGACTTGCCGCAGCCGGACGGTCCGATGAAGGCCGTCACTTTGTTCGCCATGATCGGCATCGATACGTCGTGGATCGCGTGGAAACCGCCGTACCAGAAGTTGACGTTATTCACGGCAATCTTCACTTCTTCCTCGTCCACTTCGCCCGGCATCGCGGGGGGAACCATAGTCTGAGTATTCGTCATGTTGTCAATATCCAAATGGGTTTACTTGCGGTTCGTCTGGTTTCTGAAGAGAAGGCGGACCGAAATGTTGATTGCGAGAACAAGGAACGTGATGAGCGCGGCACCGGCCCAGGCGAGCTGCTTCCAGTCATCGAACGGCGAGGCCGCGTACTGGTAGATCACCACCGGGAGGTTTGCCATCGGGGCATTCATGTTCCAGCTCATGAACTGGTTCGAAAGCGCGGTGAAGAGGAGCGGAGCCGTTTCACCGGAAATACGGGCAACAGCGAGGAGGACGCCTGTCACGATGCCGGCTTTCGCGGCGCGGCAGATGACAGAGAGAATCATCTTCGACTTCGGGCACCCAAGAGCGATCGCGGCTTCGCGGAGGTTATTCGGAACGAGCTGCAGGAGGTTATCCGTCGTACGGGTCACCACCGGGATCACGATGAGGGAGAGCGCGATCGCGCCGGCCCAGCCGGAATAGTGACCGGACGGGGCCACCACCACGGCGTACACCACGAGGCCGAGGACGATGGACGGGGCAGACAGCAGCACGTCATTCAGGAAGCGGGTCGCCGGAGCGAGCCAGCCGCCTTTTCCGTATTCCGAGAGGTAGATGCCGGCGAGAATACCGATCGGCGTGCCGATCACCGTACCGAAGGTCGCCATGAGGACAGAACCCACGATCGCGTTCTTCAGGCCGCCCGCGGCTCCCGGGGGAGGCGTTTCTTCCGTGAAGAGCGTGAGCGACATCGCGCCGACACCGTTCTGGACGAGGGTCACGAGGATCCACACGAGCCAGAAGAGACCGAACACCATGGCACCGAACGCGAGAATCTTCATCAGGCGGTCAGTGGCGGAGCGAAGCGGGAAAGTCGCTTCGCGCGCGAGGATCCGCTTACGGGCCTCCTCGTCACGGTTTACCGAGGCCTCGTAATTCGCGGCGCTCGTATAGTCAGTTGCGTGAGATTGCGTCATGATGCGCGGCCCTCCTTGCGGGAAAGGCGGAAGAGAAGCAGACGGGAGGCTGCGAGAACCGCCGTCGTAATAAGGAAGAGGATCAGACCGAGTTCAATCAGAGCGGACTTCTGCAGCCCAGCGGCTTCGTTGAAGCCGTTCGCGAGCGCGGAGGCGATCGAGTTCGAGGGGTCGAAGATCGAGGTGGGGAGCGCGAAGGAGTTACCGATCACGAAGGTCACGGCCATCGTTTCACCGAGCGCGCGGCCAAGGCCCAGCATGATGCCGCCCATGACACCGGCGCGGGTGTAGGGGAGCACCACATGCCAGATCGTTTCCCAGGTGGTGCAGCCGATACCGTAGGAGGATTCCTTGAGGAGCGGGGGCACCATGTCAAACACTTCCTTCATGATGGAGGCGATATACGGAATCACCATGATGGAGAGGACGAGACCGGCCGTGAAAAGACCGATACCGAACGGCGCGCCGGAGAAGAACTTCCCGATCACGGGGAGCGACCCAAGGCCTTCGATCAGCCACGGTTCCACGTACGTCTGGAAGAGCGGCGCGAAGACGAAGAGACCCCACATACCGTAGATGATGGAAGGAACCGCGGCGAGAAGCTCGATCGCGATGCTGCAGGGCTTGCGGATCCAGACCGGAGCGAGTTCAGTGAGGTAAACCGCGATGCCGAAAGACACCGGAACCGCGATGAGAAGAGCGATGGCTGAGGTGATGAGAGTGCCGAGAATCGGCGAAAGGGCTCCGTAAATATCCTGCACCGGGTCCCATTCGGACGAGGTGAGGAAGGAGAACCCATACTGATTGATAGTGTCGCGGCTCTCGAACCCGAGGGACACGAGAATCGCCGCGAGGAGCAGAAACACAAAAATGGCCGCGAACCGGGAGAGGTTCTCGAAGCCAGTGTCTGCGAGCGTGGATTTGGTAATCATAGAGATGAGAGAAGAGCCAGATACGGAAAACCGCCCCTGAGGGTCCGACAGATGCGGGTCGGTCTCAGAGGCGGATAGGGAATTACTTCACCAGCGGCTTTCCGTCAGCAGCCTTGAGGTCCGACTTCCAGATCGCGCGGATGCGGGTCGTGACAGCGGCGGGCAGCGGCACGTAGTCGAGCTTTTCAGCAGCCTTGCCGCCGTGCTTCCAGGACCAGTCGAAGAAGTTCAGGACGGCGCGGCCCTGATCAGGCTTCGTCTGGGTCTGCTGCAGGAGGACGAAGGTGGCGGAGGTGATCGGCCAGGACTTGGCACCGTCGGTGTTGGCGAGGGACACACCCATGCCCTTCACGCTGTTCCACTTGGCGTTGGAGGCGGCAGCGGCGAAGGCGTCACCGGACGGCTGCAGGAACTTGCCAGCCTTATTCTGGAGCTGGGTCCAGGCGAGGTGGTTCTGCTTCGCGTAGGCGTATTCGACGTAACCGATCGAGTTATTCAGCTGACCGACGTAAGCGGCAACACCTTCGTTGCCCTTGCCGCCCTGGCCCACCGGCCACTTCACAGCCTTGCCGGCACCGACCTTAGACTTCCAGTCAGCGGAGACCTGGGAGAGGTAGTCGGTCCAGAGGAACGTGGTGCCGGAACCGTCAGCGCGGTGGATCACAACGATCGGGGCGGCCGGAAGCTTGAGGCCCGGGTTCAGCTTCGTGATCTGGGCGTCATTCCACATCTTGATCTTGCCGAGGAAGATGTCGGCGAGAACGGGACCGGTCAGACGGAGCTGGCCAGCCTTGACGCCGGCGATGTGAACAACCGGAACCGCGCCGCCGATGACGGCCGGGAACTGCACGAGCTTATGCTTCTCAAGTTCAGCGGGGGACATCGGATCGTCAGAGGCACCGAAGTCAACCGTACCCGCGATAATCTGGCGCTGACCGCCGCCGGAGCCGATGGACTGATAGTTCACCTGGTTACCGGTAGCAGCCTTGTAGTCAGAAGCCCACTTGGCATAAACGGGGTAGGGGAACGAAGCGCCGGCACCGGTAATCGTGGAAGCGTGCGCGACGGCGAGCGTCGAGGCAGCGATAAGGGCGGCGAGAGTGACAGCTTTGAACGGCTTGAGAGTGATCATTTTCGAGTATGCAATCAATTGAAAAATTGGAAGGCCGGGATGGGACAACTCTTCACTTCCATCCCGGTACCCTGCATACTACGAGGCGATTATTTCAAGCCTGTTGCGGATTCGTGACGTGTACATGAAATTTTCATGACGGAATGATGACAAACACGATTTTTCACTGAATTCGGCTGAAATAAGGCTGTTTTGATATTTTGCAGTAGACCGGATTGCCGTTAATCCGTAGTGTGAAACTGAAAAGCGGAAGGGCAAATGGGGCCGGTCAGAGCCGGAAACTCTGCAGAAAAAAAACCGGACGGGGAGAAACCGTCCGGTGTAATAAAAGAGAGAATCTTTAAAGGTGCGAGCCTTTGAGGATTACTCGTCGCAGAACTACCGAAACGGAATTGCCGAGGAGCGGGAGAACCCCTGAGCCGGACGGACCCGAAGCCAGATTTGCAGGCGACCCCAAGGAGAAGCGGGAGAGGCTGCCGGAGGCTTTCCGTCGTTATTCCGTTTAGGAATAGCGATATTATGCGCTGAAAAAACGAAAAAAGACAGGGATCGGAGTGAAAGCGGTAAAACTTTTGACTTTATTCAAGAAAATCCCTTTTATTCTCTCGGTTTCACCCGTCGGGGGATTCCTTTTTCTGTGTTTCAGGTGACAGTTTTCGTGTCGATATGACTTTTCGGAATAGCGATACGCCCGGCGTCTCACCCTCCGGCCAAAAAAAGGTCCGCGGGATCCGAAGATCCGGCGGACTTTGAAAGGGGCCAATCACTGCAGGGTACCAAGCAGTACAAGCCAGCAGTTTCACAAGGCGTAAAAGAACTACAGGATACAAAATGTGCCGGCGGAGAAAAGAAGCCATGAACAACCGCATCAAAGGTTAAGGAGCAAAACACCGCACGGCTCCTTTCCTTCCGCCAGCATCCGGGCGGGCCCCTGTGCAGACACCACTCTGCGGAACGCCCTTGGTACTACGTCTGTAATAGTAGTTTTATTCATACTCACTGTCAATAGCAAACCAAAATCAGCGTTCCGTTTTTTTGATCCGAGGCCGCGAGGAAACCCATTTTCTGCCGGGTTTTCCTGATATTTTCCCCGGTGCGTCATGAATCTGATCCGCAAAAAATAACCCTGATTTCCAGATATTAAGATTCTGTCATTCTTATATTTAATAACGAAGATCTGAACGAACCCCGCTCACCGAGTCAGAGTGAGAGTCTCAGCGCGAGCACCGTGAGCGAAACGAAAAGCACGGGGAGCGTCATCACGACTCCCATTCTGAAATAGAAACCCCAGGAGATCCGGATCCCTTTTTCAGAAAGAACGTGAAGCCAGAGGAGTGTCGCGAGGCTTCCGATCGGCGTGATTTTCGGTCCGAGGTCGCACCCGATCACGTTCGCGTAAATCATGGCCTCCCGGATGAGGCTGGACGCAGTGCTTCCATCAATGGAAAGCGCTCCGACGAGGACAGTCGGCATGTTGTTCATGAGGGATGAGAGAAAGGCGGACAGGAACCCCGTCCCAAGTGCCGCGAGCCATACACCGGACTCTGAAAGCGCGGTAAGGGCGGAGGAGAGCAGGCTGGTCAGCCCCGCGTTCCGGAGTCCATAGATCACGAGATACATGCCAAGCGAAAAGATGACGATCTGCCAGGGGGCGTTGTTCAGCACCCGGGCTGTGTCAATCACGCGGCCCCGGAGAGCCGCAGCGAAAAGGATGAGCGCGCCTGAAGCCGGCACCGCGCTTACCGGCACGCCGAGCGGCTCAAGAATAAAAAATCCCGCGAGGAGCAGGAAAAGCACCGCCCACCCCGTGAAAAAGGTGCCGCGGTCCCGGATGACGGACGCGGGGGCGGCAAGTTTCGCGGGGTCGTATGACACTGGGATGTCCTTCCGATAAAAGAAATGAAGCACGGCAAGCGAGGCCGCGATCGACGCGAGGTCGACCGGCACCATGACCGAGGCGTATTCCGAAAATCCGAGGCTGAAGAAATCCGCGGACACAATGTTCACGAGGTTCGAGACGATGAGGGGGAGGCTCGCCGTATCCGCGATGAAGCCCGCCGCCATCACAAAGGCGATCGTGGATTTTTTTCCAAATCCGAGCGACGCGAGCATCGCGATCACGATCGGGGTCAGGATGAGTGCCGCCCCGTCGTTCGCGAAAAGCGCGGCCACCGCGGCTCCGAGGAGAACGATGAGCGTGAAGAGCCGCACGCCCCGGCCGCCGCCCCAGCGCGCGACGTGGAGCGCCGCCCACTCAAAGAACCCGGAAGCGTCGAGAAGGAGACTGATGAGAATCACCGCAACAAAGGCCCCGGTCGCGTTCCAGACGATATGCCATACCGTCTGGATGTCACTGAGATGCACAACACCGATGAGAAGCGCGAGAACTGCGCCGAGCGACGCGCTCCAGCCGATTCCAAGACCCCGCGGCTGCCAGATAACGAGAGTGAGTGTGAGGATAAAGATCGCGAGAGCAGGAAGCATGGTGGGCCCCGGCTTCAGGCGGCATCAGACCGCCTGAAGGACTTGAGTGAAGGAAAGCGCTGAGAACCGGATGAAGACGCTGTCCTTATCCGGAGAGTGAGAGGGATCAGATCGTGAGCGAGAGGAGTTTCTCCACTCCGACCGGTTCCTCAGCCTGAAGCGGGACAATCGCGGTCCGGGGGGACTCAGACTCGATCTTCCGGATTAAGGGAAGCTCAGACGCGGCCCGTTCTCTGAGGAGCGGGGACTCAGGGTCCGCAGCCGCGAGGCTGTCATTCACGATATAGCCCCAGGGGGCGATCCCCGCCCGCCTGAGATCCGCTTCAAGGCCCTTCGCCTCAAGCACCGGCGTGGTTTCAGGGAGCGTCACGATGATGACGCGGGTCATATCGGGGTTCTGAAGGAGCGTGAGAGGCGTAGTGCCGCTTCCCGTCTCTCCCATCTTCCGGACGACTTCCCGGTGATAAGCGCCCGCGGCGTCGAGGAGCAGCAGCGTGTGACCGGTCGGCGCGGTATCCATCACGACGAACCGTTTATCCGCCTCCCGGATGACGCGCGAAAACGCCTGGAACACCGCGATCTCTTCCGTGCAGGGGGAGCGAAGATCTTCTTCGAGAAGCTTCTTCCCGGCATCATCGAGCCCCGCCCCCTGAGTCTTCAGGACGAGAGCGCGGTAATTCTCCGTTTCCTTCTCAGGGTCAATCCGGGAGACCGTGAGACCGGGGACCGATCCCGCGAGCGCCGCGTCCACATGCGCCGCGGGGTCTGAAGTTGAGAGATGCACGTCGAAGCCCAGCTTCGCGAGCCGCGCAGCGATCGCGGCCGCCATCGTGGTTTTGCCGACACCGCCTTTTCCCATCAGCATGATGAGCCCGTGGTCCGTGCCCGTGAGTTCAGAGATAAAAGCGGAGAGCGGCTTCGGTTCCGGGGGCGTAAAAGCTGCCGCTTCCGGCTTCGTCCCGGTCTCTTTTATAAAGAGCGTGCGAAGCGCGTCAACACCCACCATATTCCGGGGTTTGAGGGAGAGGGTGTCCCGAGGGAGGCTTTTCAGCGGCTCCGGGATTTCCGTGATCGCTTTCCGCTCCCGAAGGCAGATGCTTTGCGCGATCTTGCCTGAGGCGGACTCTGTCGCCGGCATCACGCCGTTCAGCACCAGATACTGATTTTTGATCCCGATCCCGGCGAGTTCGTCAGACGTCCGCGCCGCTTCCCGGATGGACGCCCGGTGAGCCCGCGCGACGAGGACAAGCCGTGTTTCTACGGGGTCCGAGAGTGACCGGACGGCGGCCGCGTACTGGCTCCGCTGTTTATCGAGCCCCGACACCGGCCCGAGGCAGGAGGTCCCATTCGGGTTCGCGTCGAGATACTGGCTCCAGGCTCCGGGGAGCTCAAGAAGCCGGATCGTGTGCCCGGTCGGCGCGGTGTCAAAGAGAATGTGGTCGTACTGAGAGGTCACCTCAGGATCCGTGAGGAGCCCCGTAAATTCATCAAACGCCGCGATTTCAGTCGTACAGGCACCGGAAAGCTGCTCCGTGATCGAAGCGACAGTTTCTTCCGGCAGCAGCCCCCGGATCGGCTGAATCAGTTTCTCGCGGTACGCGGCGGCGGCCGCCTGCGGATCAATCTCAATCGCGGAGAGCCCCGGGACGGACCGGATCGCGGTCACCTGATTCCCGATCGGCTGATCGAATACCTGGGAGACGTTGGACGCGGGATCCGTGCTGACGAGGAGCACCCGTTTTCCGAGTCCCGCGAGGGTAACAGCGGCCGCGGCCGCGACGGAGGTCTTTCCGACGCCGCCCTTCCCGGTGAAGAAGAGAGTGTGCGGCGCGTTTTCGAGGAACTTCAGCCCCGAGACCGTGTCTTTCAGGGTTTTCTGAAACGTCGCCTTCGGAGACTCTCCGCAGCCGCATTCCGGCCCGCAGACCGCTTCCGCGGAAATCCCGGTGCTCTTCTCAAGCTCCCTCGCCCGCTCACAGGCGGTCATCGGGATTCCGAACCACTCGGACAGCTCACTCCGGGTGGGGTACCGGCCCGAGAGCCTCTCTTCGTTATCGACGAGGATGAGGGGGAGGGCATCGGACCCCTTCGCCTTCAGGAAGGCGGACGCCTTATGGTTCAGGACAAACGCCATCGGCTGATTCGCGAGATTCCAGCGTTCAGCAGGAACGCCGTGCGCTTTCAGCCAGTCAAAATCCGACGCGAAATCAATCAGCGCCTGATCCGGATCCGGACCGCAGACCCCAGTGCTGCAGCACATCGCCGGGTCAAAAACCGTGAGCTTCTTCATGGCGTTCTCCGTATATATTCGTTAAAACAGATATGAATGAATAAAAATTTTTACCCGCAGCAGGACTTGCCGTCCGCGGTGCCGTTCACCGAGGTGAGTTTGGAGGCCAGTTTCCGGGCCGCGGTCCGGTCCGCTTCCCAGGCTTCCTCAATCACACGCGCGGCCCACGCGGGCATCTGGGGGGAAAGCCGGTAGTGCACCCATTTCCCTTCCTTCCGATCCAAAAGCACCCCCGCGTCCCGCAGCATCGCGAGGTGACGCGAGATCTTCGGCTGAGGGGCGTCAAGCGCCGCGCCTATATCGCAGACACAGAGTTCTCCCATTTCGCGGAGCAGAAGCACGATGCTGAGACGTGTGTCGTCAGAAAGTGTCTTGAAAAGCTGAAGCGGCGTGAGAAGGAGGATCATGGTGTGCCGGAAAACGGTAAGAGTCGGAATAAAGACGTCTGACACGCGGCGCGTCAGAAGTCATATGCATTTTAGTGAATATGTTTAAAACCGCAAGGCTTTTCTGATGACTGGATGTTCCGCCGTCCTGAATTTCAGCCCTCAGGCTTATCCGGCTCTTCCGCTTCCGTGAGTTTCAGCAGCTGTTCGGCTCCGATCGGTTTCTCGCTTTCAAGCGGCACCACCGCGTAGCGCCTCGTATTCGCGGCGACCCGGGTGAAGAGCGGCTCCTCAGCCGCGGCCCAGGTTTTAAGGATCGGCGACATGGGACCCGCGGCCGCGAGGCTCCCATTCACGATATAGGCCCAGGGGGCGATTCCCGCCCGCCTCAGGTCGTCCTTCAGGAATTTCGTTTCCCGGAGGGCGGAGGGTTCCGCCCGCGTGACGAAGATCGCGCGGGTGAGAGCCGGTTCCTGCAGGAATTCAAGCGGCGTGCGGAATGTCCGCTCGATCCCAAGACGGTTCGCGGCGGCCCGGTGATAGGTGTCCGCGGCGTCAATGAGAAGGAGGGTATGGCCTTCAGGCGCGGTATCCATCACGAGAAACCGTGTTTCCGCCTCCCGGAAGTACCGCGACACGGCGTAAAAGACCGCGGTTTCTTCGGCCCACGGTCCGCGGAGATCCTCTTCGAGAAGCGCTTTTTCGTCTTCCTTCATCGTGCGTCCGGCCGTTCTGAGCATCAGGACCCGGTACCGCCCGGTCTCTTTCCTGGGGTCGACTGCTGTGACCTCGAGCCCCGGGACCGTGTCACGGATTCCGGACGCCTTAAGCGCCGCGGGATCGGTGGTGACGAGGTGGACGTCACCCCCGAGAGCGGCGAGCCGCAGCGCGATCGCGGCGGCAAGCGTTGTCTTCCCGACGGAGCGTTTGCCGACCAGCAGGATAAGGCCGGGACCCGCGTCATGGAGTTCACGCACGAGTGTCGCGAGCGTCTTCGTGCTCGGGTACCAGGCCGTGGGTTTTGGTTCCGGAGGGCGCGTGCCCCAGCGGAAAATCCCTTGAAGCGCGTCAGCGCCCGCGGCGCGCCGGGACTGCAGCGGAAGCACAGTGCGGGGAAGAGCGGAAAGCGCCTTGGGAAGCGACCGAAGGACCTGCCGCTGACGCCTGAACACCGCGGCGTCAAGCGTTCCTTCTTCCCCTGAGGCCTTCTCCATCTCGGCGTTGAGGACGAGGGACAGGTTCCGAAGTCCGGCGTCCGAATACTCCTCCGCGAGCCTCGCGGTCTCCCGGATCTGGCCGCGTGAGAGCGTCGCCGTGAGAATCAGGCGGGTTGATTGCGGATCCTTCAGTGTCCGGAGCGTTTCGTCGTAAAGCGCGCGGGACTGTCCGAGACCGGCGGTGAGGGCAATCGACGCCTGGCCGTCCGGACGCCGCTCAAAAAACTGATTCCACGCGGCCGGGATCCCTAGGTACCGGATCGTGTGAGCGGAAGGAGCCGTGTCAAGAATCACGTGATCAAACGGTCCCTCGATCCCGGGGTCGGTTCTGAGCGCCGTAAAGCGGTCAAAGCACGCAATTTCCTCGGTGTCCGTCCCGAAAAGCTGCTCCGTGATCGCGGCGAAAGTCGTTTCCGACAGGAACCCCTTCATCGGCCGCAGCACCTTTTTCCGATAGAGGTCCGCGGTTTTCCTGGGATTCAGTTCGAGGGCAGAGAGACCCGGAACGGATTGAATCGGAGTGACGGAGCTCCCGATCGGCTCATTGAAGAGCTCCGCGAGATTCATGTCCGGATCCATGCTGACGAGAAGAACGCGTTTCCCGAGCCGCGCGAGAAGCACCGCGGTGCCGCTCGCGATCGATGTCTTCCCAGCGCCGACAGGCCCCGTGAAGACGAGATGCATCGGGGCGTCTTTCAGGTACGCGAGGGCTGCGGCCGCGTCCCGCAGACGCTCCGCTTCCGTTTTCGGACTGCGCGGCATCCGTGCCGCGGTCCCCCGTTTCTTCTTTGCAGCCGTTTTTTCTCCCGTCCGGCGAGTTCGGCGTGAAGGGGCTCCCGCTCCCTTTCCCGTTTTCATGGCTCTCTCTGTTACTCTCCTGTCAAAACAATGTCCGTGCTTTTGTTTTTTTCAACCCGAAGGTCGTAGGACTATAGTCTGAAGGAATAGGTAGCAATGCTTTAAAACCAAATATCATAACGCCTGAAGCCGGTTTTTCAAAGCCTGAAAAAAACGCGCCCTGGATTCCAGGGCGCGGGAGAGGGGTGAAAGAGCGGAGAGTGCCGCGCCTATCGGGAGCTCGGTTCCGTGAGTTTCAGGAGCTTCTCAAACCCCACGGGTTCCTCGCGGACGAGCGGCACAATCGCGACGCGCGGCGACCGCTCACTGATTTCCTTAATCAGCGGGATTTCCGCGGCGGCCCGCTGCCTGAGGATCGGAGTGACAGGCGAGGAGGCCGAGAGACTGCAGTTCACGATATAAGCCCAGGGTTCAATCCCCACGTTCCGGAGACTCTCTTCAAGGGACCGTGCTTCCGCTACCGGGGTGGTTTCGGCGACTGTCACGTGAATCATTTTGGTGAGCGTCGGATCCTGAAGGAAGAGAATCGGGGAGCGGAAGGCTTCCGCGTCCGTCCTCGCGGCCTTCTTCTCCTGCTCCTTGCGGTAGCTTTCCGAGAGGTCAAGGAAGACCCGCGAGTGACCGTTCGGCGGATTATCCATCACGACAAACTGATTCTCGGCTTCACTGAACACCCGGGAGATCGCGGAGAGCACCGCGATTTCCTCGGTGCAGGGAGACTGGAGGTCTTCTTCAAGGAGCGCGCGGCCCGCGGCGTCGAGCCTCGCTCCCTGCGTTTCCATCACGTACGCCCGGTATTCTTCCGTCTCCTTCTCGGGGTCAATCCGGGAGACCGTGAGATTGGGGAGCGTGCTGTCAAGCGTTTCCTCAATGTGGGCCGCCGGGTCACAGGTCGAGAGATGGACTTTGTGCCCGAGCGCCGCGAGGCGCGCCGCGATCGCGGCCGCTATCGTGGTTTTGCCGACACCGCCTTTCCCAAGCATCATGATGAGACCGTGGCCGGAGGCCGCGATTTCGTTCACGAGATCGGCGAGCGGCCTCGGGGGCGGCGGATCAAATTCGACATCCTCAGCCGGCTCCCCGTCATCCCGAAGGAGTGACCGGATATTCTCAGGCCCCACGAGGTTCTCGGGCTTCAGCGGCAGGATATCGCGCGGCAGCGCGGGGAGCGGCGCGGGAAGATTTTTAAGGACCGTGGATTCCCACTCGTAAATCGATGTGGCGAGCGGCCCGGTTCCCGCCTCACTCTCCGGGAGCACCCCATTCAGCACGAGATTCTGATTCACGATCCCGGTGTCCCGGAGCTCATCCACGGTTCTCGCGGCCTCCCGGACAGAAGCCGCGTGAGGCCGGCAGACCGTCACAAAGCGGGTTTTTGTCGGGTTGATAAGAGACTGCATCGCGGTCTGATACTGATGACGCTGCCGCTCAAGCTCCGAATCCGGTGCGAGGTCCGATCTGTTCTGGACCCGTGCCTCGAGGTAATCGCACCAGGCTCCAAGATGCTTCATCACGAGAAGCGTGTGGCCGGACGGCGCGGTGTCGAAGAGTACGTGATCATACTGAGACGCCACCGCGGGGCTCGTGATGAGTCCCGTGAATTCATTAAACACGGCGACCTCGGTCGCGTAGGGTCCCGAGAGCTCCTCAATAATCGACGCGATTGCGGATTCGGGGAGGAGATCCCGAATGGGCTTCACAATCTGCTCTCGGTGCGCGAACGCGGCGAGCCTTGGGTCAATCTCAATCGCGGAGAGACCGGGAACCGCTTTGATGGGGCAGAGCGTGTTCCCGATCGGCTGCTCAAAGATCTGGGAGAGGGAGGAGGCGGGGTCAGCGCTGACGAGCAGCACCCGCTTCCCCTCGCGCGTCAGCGCGATCGCCGCGGCCGCGGCGACAGAGGTTTTGCCGGATCCGCCTTTTCCGGTAAAGAAAAGCGTTTTCGGGGCGCGGTCGAGGAACCGGAGCCCGGTGCCGGATTCCGTTCCCGGTGTCTCGTGGATCACGGAGGGGCGGAGCGCCGCGGCGTGGTACACCCAGACGGATTGTGGTTTCCTGGGGGACGCTGCCGCGGCACAGTCTTCAGGCGTCGGCTTCAGCGAGACCCCGAACCATCCGGCAAGTTCCGCCCGTGTCGGATAGCGGCCGTAAAGCACCGGTGCACCGTTTACGAGAATGTAGGGAAGATCCTCCGCGCCGTGCCGCTTCAGAAACATCGACACCCGGTGGTTCAGCGCGAATTCCATTGGATCCGATACCAGATTCCAGCGCTCAACCGCGACCCCCTTCCGCTTCAGCCATTCGGCGTCAGACGCGAACCGGATCAGTTCCGGGACCGGAGTGGAATCGCCCGCCCCCGTGTTGTCAGCGGCTGCCGGATCGAATACCGTAAGACTCTTCATGAAGTTCTCCGGAAATCCTTAAATAGTGGAGAAATAAAAGCGAAACCGTTCCGGATTCAGCGCCCGGCGGGAACTCCAGGGTTCCCATCCCGGCACTGGCTTCTCGCGTGAGTCCCGGAAGACGTATCCCGGGAGTGAAAAAGCAGATCTGAATCAGGTTTTCTGTGTCACAGGCGGTGCTTATGCGGCCTTGCCCTGAAGCGTCCCGCGGGTCCCTCTCCGTGACATCAGGAGAAAAGCCGGTGAGTTACGTGAAAAAACACCCTGCGGCCGGATAAAGAGCGATGGTTGCGATGAAGCACGCTTTTCACGTCAAAACCCCGGAAGATCGCTGAAGATGACATCCGGATCAGATCAATTCGTTCTTTCTATTCTATCGAAATGAAATAAAAAGGATCAGGATTTTTTTGACACGAAATTCCCCAATATAGGTAGAAAATACCCGATAACTAAAATGGTTTACCCAGGGATAGGGACACGAAAAAGAGGAATCCCGGAAAACCCGGGATTCCTCTTCAAAAGTGCGATTTAAATCTCACCCCCGGAAGGGGCGGGACTTATCTTCAGAGCTTCGCGAGCTCCTCCGCGACCACATAGCCCTCGGTGTAATTGTGTCCGAGGTTGAGGCCGAAGATATCAAGCGGATAGTCCACCGATCCGTAGAAGTTGCCGGCGAGGTTCCCGATCGCGTAGAGACCCGGGATCGGCTTATCGTCCTTATCGAGGCATTCCAGGCGCTCGTTGATCTCGACCCCGGAGCAGCCGACCGTGAACCGGACGTGGCGATGGATGCCGTAGAACGGACCCGCTTCCACCGGGCAGAGGTGATCGGCCGGAACGCCGAACTCCGTATCCTTCCCGGCGTGTGCCATCTCGTTATAGTGCTTCACGGTTTCGAGGAACGCCGGAACGTCCTGAATGCGGAGTTTCTTCGCGAGTTCTTCCAGCGTATCCGCTTTCCAGGTATCGATCAGGCCTTCCATCACGCCCTTATGCTCAATCTTCTCCTCCGGCATCCAGTTCTTCAGCGACTCGGTGTCTTCCACCGGGAGTCCGAGCTTCTTAGCCTGCTCGATATAGTTCGAGTCAAAGATCTGGCAGTAGTGGCCGGCGTCTTCCTTCGAGAGAAGGAAGCAGTTCATGTATTCCATCGGCACCATTTCGCTCGAGAACCGGCGGCCGGTCGAGGCCTTCACGCGGAGGTACGGGTGACTCATCATCGTCGCGGGACCCGCGTCCATATCGTGGACCATCTTCGTGTGGCCGACGTTTTCCATGCGGCCGCCCGCCCAGACGATCATCTTCTGGCCGTCACCGTCGCGGCCCCGGCGCTTCAGCTCAAGGTTCGTGACATCCGGCAGGTAGTAATCCATCATCCGCTTATCGTTCGCGTAGTCACCGGTGGCCATCACGACACCCTTCTTCGCGTTGAAGCGGATGAATTTCCCGGCGCGGTCCTTGCCGATCACGCCCGTCACGCGGCCCGTCTCATCCTGGATCAGCTGCACGGCAGGGGTCTTGTAGTACACCTTCACAGGCAGATTCTTCTCCGCCCAGTCGGCGAGCTCCTGCACGGCGACACCCGTGTTATAGGGCTTCGGGCCGAACACGCAGGTCGTGAAATTGAGCTTATCCCAGCCTTCCTTCGCGAGGAACGCCTTATGCGGCGCGGTTCCCATATCGACCACCTGGCAGCCCGCTTTCTTCGCGCGGTCGACCATCCAGGAGACGGCGACCCCGGAGTTCTTCGCCCAGGTTTCGAGGACGCCCCGCTTCGCGCGGTAATCAGACCCCGCGACGAGGAGCGACACGCAGGCTTCAACCTGCTCCGGATCACTTTTATCGAGGAGAATGCCGGCCCCGAAGTTGCCGCAGGCGGACGCGTAGGATTCCTTCTGCAGCACCGCGACCTTCATTCCGAGCTCACCCGCGCGGATCGCGCAGGGGACACCCGGCGATCCGGCACCCACAACCGCCACATCGCATTCCACGGTTTCGTCGCACTGGGTGATCGGCTCAGGACGCTTGAAAAATTCCAATTCTTCACTCATCTTTATCTTGACTCCTCATGGACGGACGCTCACTAGATAGCATCCGTATATTGATTGGATCCCCAACACCCACCGTATAGTCTAGGCGCTTTATCGTGCTATAGCGAGGAAATTATTGTGTCAGTTGTAATCATAAAGAACGGTGAGATATCTTATTTTTACGGATACAGTTAAGGAATTTCAGGAGACGGGTAAAATTGACGGGTTAAGGTGTTTTATTTAGGAGCCGGGGCTATGAAGGGCGGCAATACTTTCTGGATTATCTGGGGCGGAGTGCTGGTCCTCTGGCTCGTCCTTCGGTACTTCGCGAAGCAGCGGATGCACCCGGTCCCCGGGATGGAAACCGAGACCTATAAGAAGGCGCAGCTCTATTCAGTCTTCGGGACGACCGCGACCTTCATGTTCGCGCTGGTGCTCGCCACGATTCTCCCGATGCAGGGATTCGCGGGGCGCGTCGCGCTCGCGGTCCTCTTTATTTTCGCTGGGCTGCAGGTCACGAAAGCCGCGGTGCAGAAGGTCTGGTCCTGCCCCGTCTGCGGAAAACCGCTCCCCGTGCAGACCGGCCTTCTCGGGGTCGTCGTGATTCCGGTTCAGAAATGCCCGCACTGCGGCACAAGGATTCCGTAACCGGGGTTCTTTCCTCAATTCATATATATCAATTGAGGGCGGTGTTCCTCCTGAAACCCGCCTGATTTTCCTTGCGAAAACGCCTCCGGAACACTCCCGGAGGCGTTTATTTATGGGCGTTTCGGTGTTTCCGCCTCTCGCCTCAGACGCCGGTTCAGCCAAAAATTTCTTTTTTGGCATTTTTCCCAAATCATATATATGAATTCGGAAACCCTCGTTTTTTGGGGTTACCCTTTGGGAAAATTTTCCGTGTCAGGAGATCTCCCGTCAGACGCCGTTCCCTCTCTCTGCCGCGGGAGATCTCCATTACGGAAAAGGAAAAGAAAATGGCTGATAACTTTGATTCGTACGTTCCTGAGATGGTGGCGACCCGCCGGAAGTTTCACGCCCGCCCGGAACTCGGCTGGACCGAGTTCGAGACGACGGCGACCGTGATCACGCGGCTTCGGGCTCTGGGGTATCAGGTGCTCTGCGGGACGCAGGTCGTGAAGCCAGAGGCGGTGCTCGGGCGTGACGAGAAACTCGTCGCCGCCGCGATTGAGCGCGCGAAGTCAGCCGGGATGTCGGACGAACTCCTCTCCGAAATGGGCGGCTACACGGGCGCGGTCGGAATTCTCGACACCGGCCGTCCGGGTCCCACGCTTGCCTTCCGCTTTGATATGGACGCGCTCCCGATTCAGGAGCTCCAGGATCCGGCGGTGCACCTTCCCGCTAAGGAAGGGTTCGCGTCGACCTTCAAGGGCGTGATGCACGCCTGCGGTCACGACGCCCACACCGCGGTGGGTCTCGGGGTGGCCCGGTGGCTGATGGATCATAAGGATGAGCTCGTTGGCAAAGTGAAGCTCATTTTCCAGCCGTCCGAAGAAGGGACGCGCGGTTCGAGCCCGATGACCGCGGCCGGTGTCGTGGATGACGTTGATTGGTTCTTCGGCGGGCACATCGGGACCGAGTGCCATTCACACGAAGTCGGTGTCTGCCACGACGTGTTCCTCGCGACCGTCAAGTTTGATGTGGACTTTACGGGGCTGGAATCCCACGCGGGCGCGGCTCCGGAAAAGGGGCGCAGCGCGCTCCTCGCCGCCGCGAACGCCGCGGTGATGCTTTCCGCGATCAGCCGGACGTCTGAAGGCGACACCCGGATTTCGGTCGGGAAACTCGTCGCCGGTACCGGCCGCAACATTACCCCGGCGCACGCCCATATGGAGTGCGAGGTGCGCGGCACCACGTCAGAAGCCTGTGACTTCATGTGGGAAAAGGCTCAGACCGTCGTGAAGGGCGCGGCCGAGATGCTGGGGGTCGAGGTGAAACTCACGAAGGTCGGCGAAGCGACGACCCTGAAAGCCACCCCGGCCGCGATGGAAGTGGTCCGCAAGGCCGCGGCTGCCGCGAAAGACGTGAAGGAAGTGAAGGAAATCACCGCCCCGCAGGCCTCTGAAGACTGCACGATCTTCACGCGCGCCGTGGTGGCGCATGGCGGGAACGCCGCGTTCTTCCTCTACGGCTGCGAGCACCACGGTCATCACCGTCCGGACTTCGATGTCCAGGACACCGTGAATCTCGAGCCGGGTCTTGAAGTCTTTGCCGGCATCGCGAAAGAGGTTCTCGGCCGGAAGTAATCCCGACACTATTTTTCTCTCCCACTGACTTGCAGAGTCAGCGCTTGCCCCCGGTTCGGATGACGCCGGGGGCTTTTTTTGGGGCTGCGGGGAAACGGAGATAAAGGAGACGCGGGCGGGGAATAAAAAAGGATCGGTCCCTTGCGAGACCGATCCCTTTCCGGTTTTTCGTTACTCACCAACTTCAGGTGTTACTTGAAGGCCGGAACGCCGACCCCCTATTTTTGGGGGTGATCAGCACGGAAGAGTTCCCACTCCTCAATCGAGCGGCCGTCCGGCAGATGGCAGATCGCGTATTCGCCGCCATCCTTATCCTTTTTGATTTCGAGCATCCCGTGATAATGCTTCACGCACCAGACAGAAGCGGGATTTGCCATCCCCGCCATCGGTTCAGAGGCGGGCTGATCAGAAGCGGTTCCGGGAGCGGCGCATCCCGTGAGGAGAGCGGCGGACGCGGCTCCCACGGCTCCGAGCGCTTTAAGCGGCTTCATCGTTTGTGTTCCTCAAAAGAAATGACCTATGTTCCATTTATTCTATCGGCCGGCGCGAAACCGTTTGAGGTGTCGTCCGCCGTTCCGGCTCCCGCTACACTTCTAGGTATAAAGAACCGTGCCCTTAACGCGGCTGAGAAGCTCGGGGGCAGGGCGGCAGCAGGATTCAGTTTCAAGGAAAAAGGACTCACGCGCGATGGACCGATACGGAAAAATTGAAGGAATGGAGGATATCGTCGATCTGATTGACGAACTGGGGTTCCTGCCATTCTTCCGGAACCCGATTGAAGGATGGTCGCTTGAAGAGAAGACGCCGGCGGAATTCTGGTTCAACGACGATAACGACGGGGTCTGGGAGTGGAAGGGGCCGATTATTTCCCGGACGGAATGCGCGTATGGGAAGTTTTACCGCGGGAAAGCGGTTTTTATATCGCGCGGCTGGTACCCGGATTTCCTGAATTACCGGAGGTTCCGCCGTCACCTGACCGCGGACGAAAAGTTCATCCTGGAGACACTGAAGGGCGAGGATTCACTCCTCTCGAAAGAACTCAAGGCCTTCACGGGATACACCCGGGCGAGAACGAAAGCGATTGATCCCTTTGGCGAGCGGCTCACGCATCTCGACTCGATGCTGGGCGACGATGATGGGCGGAAACGCGAAGGCTTTGAAACCGCGGTGAATCACCTCCAGATGGCGGGGTACGTGATCATTTCGGATTTTGAGTATTCGCGCGACAAGAAAGGGAACACCTACGGCTGGGGTGTGGCTCGCTACACGACGCCGGAATCGTACTTCGGTGACTCCACGCTTCACGTGGACCGCACGCCGCACGAGTCCCGCGACCGGATCCTCGCGCATCTCCGGAAGATTCTCCCTCAGGCGACAGAGGAGCAGCTCGCGTCCTTTATCGCGTAATTCAAGGCTCGGGTCTTCGATTCCGGCCGGCGTTACCCCACGAAAAAGCGGATTCTGTTTTCATGATTCAGAATCCGCTTTTTTCATGCTTCCCGGAGGCGGGGAGGGGCCAGACCTTTCCTTATGCCTTCCCGTGCTTCAGCCACTTTCCACCCCGGAAGCGCAGCAGGAAGATCATGCCGCGGAAAATAAGCTCACCGCACATCGCGATCCAGACGCCCTTGAGGCCAAAGGTGCGGGCGAGGAGCCAGGCGGCCGGGAGCCTCACAAACCACATCGATCCAAGGTTCATGAGGCAGGGGATCAGCGTGTCCCCCGCGCCCATAAAGACACCGTAGGCGACAATCGAGGCCGCGAACATCGGTTCCGCGAACGCCTCGATCCGGAGGATCGTCGCGCCGAGATCGATGATTTCGGGGACGTTCGACATGAGGCCGATCATGATCGGGGCGAAGATGAACATCAGAACTCCCATCACGGTCATGACACCGAGCCCTGTCGCGATCGCGATCTTACCGAACCGCATCGCGAGGTTTTCGCGCCTCGCGCCGATGCATTGGCCGGTGAGGGAAGCCGCGGCGTCACTCACGCCGTAGCCCGGCATGTAGCAGAGGCTTTCCGCGGTGATCGCGAGACTGTTCGCCGCGATCGCGATCGTTCCCAAGGGAGCCACGATCATCGTTGACGCGACCTGCGCGCAGCACATCACGGTGTGCTGAAGCCCGACCGGAATCCCGATTTTGAATGCTTTTTTAAGCAGCGGAAACTCGGGGAGGAACCGTCCCTTTTCGCCCCGGATCGCGAGTTCCGGGCTCCGGGTGCAGACGTACCAGAGCATCGGGACCGCGGTGCAGAGTTCAGCGAGCACGGTCCCCAAGGCTGCCCCCGCGACCCCCATTCCGGCCCCCGGCATCGTGAACGTGAACCCGAGGAACGTCACGAGCCGCGTCGGGAAGATGAGGAAGTAGTTAAAGACCACGTCCTCCACGCACATAAAGATATTGAGGAACGAGGGAACGCGGATATTGCCGCTTGCCCGCAGCATCGATCCCGCTTCGTAACTGAGGAAGAGAAGCGGCATCGCGGCGGTGTAGATCGCGAAGTATTTCGTGCCTTCCCGCGCGACATCCGCCGAGGCACCGAGGAACCCCGGGAGCCAGGGGCTGATCATGAGCCCCACAGCGCCGAGAATCGCGCCGGTCGCGACCGCGACCGTGATGCCTTGTCTCAGGAGCTTCCGGGCCGTGGGGTACGACTTCGCCCCGATTTCCTGCGAGGCGAGCACCGAGTACCCCGTGATCCCCGCGGACCCGAGGCCCCAGAAGAGCCAGATCGTGCTCGACACAATACCGACAGCGGCAGCCTCGACCGCGCCGAGGTTACCCACCATGGCGGCATCGATGTACTGCATCAAAACATTCGCGAACTGCGCGAGGATCGCCGGGATCGAGAGCCGGATCACGAGGGCGAGTTCCTCGGCCCGCGTAAAGGACTCGCCCGACCGGATCTTTCCGATCAGCCGCTGGGAAACGCTGTCTTTCATAGATAGATGAAGTGTGTTGCTGAGTTGTTGTTTTTGTAGGGCGGGAAAGAGGAGGGGAAGGGGACTTTGTGCCCCCGGTTTCCGCCTTTCTCGGCCGCCGCGCCATTCTAAGCCAGACTGCTTAGAAGCCGGAGGCAAAACGGATGTGTTAACCCGGAGAAGGGCATGAGAGTCAAACCCGTCAAAATGGAAAGAAACCGGCGAAACGAATCATGACAAAAGGCAAACGGCTGTTCTTTTGAGAGAATTCCGCTGATCGCCTCATGAAGACGGATGATCCCGCCCGTTACCGATTTCCCTTTAGAGGGTTATTCCTAAGGATCTACCTATTTTGAATAACTATTTGAAAATACATCGTAAATTTTAACAAAACGACAAAAAAGAAAAATTCGCTTTCTTTCCTCTGCCCCAAACATGTGCATACCCTGCTATTCTGGATGACAGTTTTTCGTCGGGTACTGGAAATTAACTTGCGGACTGGGTGAATAAGAATGACGCGGACGGATGAAGAGAATCAGAAGAGAGCGAAGGCTGGCCGATGGCAGAAAAGCGTTTTTGCGCTGGCTGCGCTTCTGATGATGTCGTCCGCCTCGTTCGCTGATCTCAAAGCGCCCGAAGTCCAGGATCCGATCTACGACACGCTCACCACGCTGCAGGAGTCGACTGAAATCTCGGTTCCGAAGGCATCCCTTGGCTCCGCCCCGGAGAAGGATGGCGAGGCGAGCCTCAACTCCTCTGACCGCCCGCATGGGTTCGGTCTCCGAGTCATCAAGACCGCGGAAACCCAGCTTGGGACCCCGTACCGCGCCGGCGCTGAAACGCCCGGGCGCGGTTTTGATTGTTCGGGGCTTGTGTGGTGGGTTTATCAGCAGCAGGGGATCTCGCTCCCCCGCGACTCTGTCTCCCAGTCTCACGTCGGGACGCGGGTGGACCTCGCGGACGCGAAGGCAGGCGACATCGTCGTTTTCAAGACGAACCGGGGCCCCAACGGCTTCCACACCGGCATCATGACGGATTCCGAGCACTTCATTCACGCGCCCCGCGCGGGGGACCGCGTGCGCGAGTCCGAGCTCACGGGCTACTGGGCGCGTCACCTCTATTCAGTGCGCCACGTGGGCGGCCTGAAGCTCGCGAAGAATCGTCTGCCGTCTGACGTCGAAGTCGCTCAGGATGATCTCGAAGAAAAGATCGCGGATACCGAGTCCCGAGACGCCGCGTTTAACCCCGGCCCCGCGATTGAGTATCAGGAAAAGGCCGCTCCCGCCCGCGTCGTCGCCTCCGTCCGCCACGGAAAGAAGTCCGCGAAGGCTGAGAAGCGTGTGAAGGGGTCGAAGTCTGCCAAGGTCGCTAAGGCCTCGCGCGCCGGCAAGTCCCGCGCCGCGTCCGGGAAAAAGATTGTGGTCGCGAAGGCTTCAGGCCACGCGAAGGGCCGCCGCCACGGCCACTCCTGACCGCGCTAGAATAGCGTCACCAAATAAAGGCAAAACAGGGCCCCGGTTTCAACAGCCGGGGCTTTTATTTTGGTTTCGAGGTGCGGGGCCAATAAAAAACCGCGGTTCCGGATTCGCCGGACGCCGCGGTTATGCCTGTGTCAGAGGCTCTCGGTCAGAGCTTGATCGCGCCTGAGACAATCTTCGCGAGGAACTCGGGGAAGGACCCCGCGACACGCTTCGCGCGTTCCTCAAAATCGGGTTCCGTGCTCGTGATGACGGAGCCATCCTCGATATCGATCGCGTAGTAGTAATACTCGGGATCGGTGCAGAGGTAGATCGGGAAATGGGTGTCCCAGAAGTCCGTCACTTCCTTCGCCCACTTCTTATCCTTTCCGGCCGCGTCAAGCCCCATCAGCTCGAGCTCATTCCAGCTCCAGTCGTCCTCCGTTTTCGCGGGCTTGAAGTCCGGACCCACGAGGAACCACTTGTTCCCGGTCTGATCCTCGCACTTCGCGAGTTTCCCGGCGAAGTTAAGCCAGGACTGCGGAATCGCGTGTCCGTAGCGACTGAGAACGTCCTCCGGAATCGGCGTCGCGGTTTCGGCAGGAATGACTTTCCAGTTCTGAGCGGAGAGCCACTGAATGAATTCATCAACCATTGAGGTAGCCAGCTTTTAATAAAAGAGGTCGGAAAAAAGGGGAGATCGCGGCGTCGAGCCGGTTTCAGTTCCGGGCGGGCGTCTCCCGCGCGTGGATCCCATGGATTCCGATCGAATTCTAGTTAAAGCGCCCCGGATTGCAAGAGCGGATACCATGATCCTGTAAAAATAAGCCGGACCGCCGGAAATTCCGGTGATCCGGCCCGATCTGTCACGGTCCTGTCACAGAACTGTGCTAGGGGGACAGGGATGACGGTCAGGAGAGCGAAGCGCTCTTTTCGACGGTCTTATTGGACGCAGCGGACGCGTGCGTGGCTTCGAGGCTCGCCTCCCGGGGTTCCGGGGATTTAGCGGCCGCGGTCTTCTTCTTCGACGCGGTCTTCGCCTTCGCCTTGCGGCTCCGGGACTTCGGCTTCTGGCTGTCCGCCGCCATCATGCCCTGAAGCTGACGCTCACGGAGCGACCGGAGCGCTTTAAGGGACTCCGCGGCCTCATTCATCGCGGTCGCGCGGCCGACGATCAGCGGATCAACCGGTCCCACCATCTTGTCATCCCGCCCTTCGTAGGGAATCGTGTTCAGGACATAACGCATGGCATTAAGCCGGGCGCGCTTCTTATCGTCGCTCTTCACGACGGTCCACGGGCACTCCACGGTGTCCGTCTTCTCAAACATCGCTTCCTTTGCCTTCGTGTAGTCATCCCACTTATCAAGCGACGCGAGATCAACCGGCGACAGCTTCCAGCGCTTCAGCGGATGAACCTGACGCTCCTTGAAGCGCTTCCGCTGCTCTTCGCGCGACACCGAGAACCAGAACTTGATGAGGTAGATCCCGGAGTGAACGAGGAAACGCTCAAACTCAGGCACTTCCTTCATGAATTCCTGATACTGCTCGTCCGTGCAGAACCTCATTACGCGCTCAACACCCGCGCGGTTGTACCACGAGCGGTCGAAGAGCACGATTTCGCCCGCGGTCGGGAGGTGCTTCACGTAGCGCTGGAAGTACCACTGGCCGGATTCGGCGGCGGTCGGCTTATCGAGAGCGACGAGCCGCGCGCCGCGGGGGTTCATGTGTTCCATGAAGCGCGTGATCGTGCCGCCTTTGCCTGCCGCGTCGCGGCCTTCAAAGAGAATCACGACCCGGCTTCCGGTCTTCTTCACCCAGGCCTGCAGCTTCAGGAGCTCCACCTGGAGCTTGAACTTTTCGGTTTCATAGACCTTGCGGCGAAGGTGGTTCTTATAGGGGTAGCCGCCCTTTTCCCAGTCTTCGGAAAGCTCAATATCAGGGTTCAGGCCCCGGGTGCTCACCACGCGGCCCTTCTCGTCCTTCACTTCAGCGGAGAGGAGCCCCTGCAGGATCTTCTCGCGGTCCGAGGGGGACTGGTCTTCGAGGACCACCTCGCGGATGAAGTTCGTCGTGCGGCCGACAGCGGAGCTCGAGCGGTCCGCGGTCTCAAACTTCATCGCGCCTTCAGGCGTCGTGTAGCGGACGTCACGCTCCATGCTGAGCTCATTCTTCACCGCGCCGTCCTTCGGGCTCTCAGAGACACCGAGTTCTTCCGCGGCTTCGTTCTGAAGCCTCTTACGCTCTTCCTTCACTGCCCGGGCGGAGCTTACGGCCTTCGCGGCCTGGCTCGCGGCGACCTTGTTCACGCGGTCAGAGATCGCCTTGGATTCGTTTTTCTTATCTGCCATTCAGTTACTCTCCAAAAGTTGCAACCCGTTATGTATTACTTTAGTCCGGTTCATATCTTTCGGACATAACGTTAATTGGCATCTTGCGGAATTTGCATGTAAAGAGGCTGAAAAACCGTGATCTGTGAGGGATCGGAGGGGATTTTTGGGGCCGCGGCGCGTGAGAAAAATCTCTGAAGCGTTTTTTCCTAACGCAGAGAGCAAAATGAAATACTGTGTCTTTAAAAGGGGATTCGGACCAGGTTTTCGGTATCGAGGAGACCGGGAACCAGGCATCCCCGCCAGAGGCCATTCCGGATCCCGCGGCCGCGTGCGGTTCTTGAACTTCGTTTTCACGCTGGTATCCTGTCTTCGTAACGTGGGAACGGCGGGAGAGGGGATCGAGGCGCGCTTCTCTATATAGAGAGGAGAGGAGGCGGAGTCTCTTTTCTGCGGTTCCCATTGAAGAAACAGAATCAGAGGGGAGCGAGCGGCAGAAAATGACAGCAGCGAAAAAGGGTTTAAACACGTCGAAGACCGAGACTCCTCCGGATCATATTGAGGTGCGCGGAGCCTGCGTCCATAACCTCAAAAATATTGATGTCGATATTCCGCTCGGGAAAATCACCGGGATCGCGGGTGTCTCGGGCTCCGGAAAATCGTCCCTCGCGCTTGGGGTGCTGTACGCGGAAGGCTCCCGTCGGTATCTGGAGGCCCTCTCCACCTATACGCGCCGCCGCCTCACGCAGGCCGCGAAAGCCGACGTGGATCAGGTGCTCTACATTCCCGCCGCGCTCGCGCTCCATCAGCGCCCCGCGGTGCCGGGGATCCGGTCAACTTTTGGCACCGGGACTGAATTGCTGAACAGCCTCCGCCTCATGTTCTCGCGCCTCGCGAGTCACCGCTGCCCCCACGGCCACTATGTGCCGCCGAGTCTCGCGGTGGCGGCGGGGAAGCCCCTCGTCTGCCCGGAGTGCGGTGAGTCGTTCTACGCGCCGTCCGCGGAAGAGCTCTCCTTTAACAGTCAGGGCGCGTGCCCGACTTGCGGCGGCACCGGGATCGTGCACACCGTGGACCTCGCGACCCTCGTGCCTGATGAGTCGCTCACGATTGATGAAGGCGCGGTCGCGCCCTGGAACAGCCTCATGTGGTCACTCATGACAGATGTCTGCCGCGCGATGGGGGTCCGGACCGATGTCCCGTTCCGGGATCTGACGGACAAAGAAAAAGACATCGTCTATAACGGCCCGATGGTGAAGAAGCACATCTTCTACCGGCCGAAAAACGGCTCCAATTCCGCCGGGGAACTCGACTTCACCTATTACAGCGCGGTGAAAACGGTGGAAAACGCGCTCGCCAAGGTGAAGGACGATAAGGGAATGAAGCGCGTCGAAAAGTTCCTGAAGTTCGACGCCTGCCCGGACTGCGGAGGGAGCCGTCTATCCGAAGCCGCCCGGGCCCCGAAGCTTCGGGGGATTACGCTGGATGCCGCGTGCCGGATGACACTCACGGAACTCATCCCCTGGGTGAAGGGGGTGCCGGCGTCATTGCCACCTGAAATGCGCCCCATGGCGGAAAGCATCTGCGGATCGTTCCTCGCGGTCGCGGCGCGGCTTGTCGACCTCGGGCTCTCGTACCTGTCGCTCGATCGAGCCGGAAACACGCTTTCCACCGGCGAGCGGCAGCGGATGCAGATCGCGCGGGCGGTCAGGAACCGGACAACCGGCGTGCTTTATGTGCTGGACGAACCTTCGATCGGCCTTCACCCCTCGAATATCGTGGGGCTCACGGATGTCATCCACGACCTGATTCACGATGGGAACAGCGTGGTGCTCGTTGATCACGATGTGCAGATCCTGAAGGAATCCGACTGGGTGATCGAGATGGGACCGGTCGCCGGGGCGAAAGGCGGCAACGTGATCGCGAAAGGAACGGTGAATGAGATCGCCGGGAACAAAAATTCCAAAATCGGCCCGTTCCTCGCCGGGACCTATGAGCGCCGCATCCGGCCGGTGATCCCGAAGCCCGAGATTTTTTCGGAAGGGGAGATCACCCTCGATACCCTCCCGATCCACACCGTGAAGCCCCTTCATGTCTCGATTCCAAAGGGCCGGATGACAGTGGTCACCGGGGTCTCGGGGTCGGGTAAAACCACGATGGTGCTCGAATCCCTGATTCCAGGGCTTGAGGCGATGCTGTCCGGTGGCAAACTCCCGCCGCACGTAAAGGCGGTGGCGGCCCCCGGGATTGAGCACGTGAAACTCATCGACTCCACCCCGATCGGGATCAACGTTCGGTCGACCGTCGCGACGTACGCCGGGATCCATGATGAGCTGCGGAAGATCTATGGTCGGTCGAAAGCGGCGAAAGCCGCGGGATTCAAGGCGGGCGACTTTTCGTACAACACCGGTAAGCTCCGCTGCCCGGTGTGTGACGGCACGGGGGAAATCAGTCTCGACGTGCAGTTCCTCCCGGATGTTGACATTCCTTGCCCGGGCTGCCGCGGGAGCCGGTACTCGAAGGCGGCGGAATCGATCCGCGTCGCGAATAAAGAGGGAGTGGAGAAGTCGCTCCCCGAACTCATGGCGATGGATGTGACAGAGGCGCTCACCTTCTGCCGTGATATGAAGAACGTCCGCCCGAGGCTTGAAGTGCTTTCGCAGCTTGGGCTCGGCTACCTGACGCTCGGAGAAGAGACCCCAGGGCTCTCAGGAGGGGAGGCGCAGCGGCTGAAACTCGCGAGCGAAATGGGGCGCACGCAGGAAGACTCGGTTTTCGTGTTTGATGAGCCGACGATCGGGCTTCACCCGCTTGACGTCATGACGCTTCTCTCCGTTTTCTCGTCTCTCATCGACCACGGCGCGACGCTGATCGTCATTGAGCACGACCTCGATATCATCCGGAACGCGGACTGGATCGTCGATATGGGTCCGGGCGGCGGAGAAGAGGGCGGACGTATAGTGGCGGAAGGGACGCCGGACGACATCAAGCGCACGAAGGCGAGCGTCACCGGGCGGTTTATCTGATTGGCTTTAAGGTTCGCGGGGGCTCTTCTTCTGAAATCGCGAAGGGGAGTCCCAGGGGTTCATCTCTTTTTCCCGCCAATATATACCAAGGTAGAGCGAATAACGCGCTTTAAAACCCAGGAATAGCGTGAAATCAGTCCCTAAAGAGGGAAGGGAGTTTGGATTGTCCAAAGGTTTCCTCAGGATCGGATCTGGAGAGGTTCCGGAGGATGGCGGGATTTAAAAGTCCACGTTTCAGGAGAAGAGCGTTTGCGGCCGTTTAAGGAAGACCAAGGCGTGAATTCCGTGGATTCCGCGTCAGACGTTCTGGGCCTGGGGGCTGAGAGCATTGGTTTTCGGATGACTTTTTACAACCGCGGGGTTTTAAGCGATCCCAACGGGATTATATCCGGATGAAAGGAGCGGACCGGTATGGTTTAACGGGGCGGAAGGGAAGCGGCAATCTTACCCAGGATCGGTGTGATTGCCTGTTATGCATCGTCTTTGACCCCGGTGGAAAAGACGATACTTTGTCACGGAATAATTCATAGCAAATCACAAAATAAGAAAATCCCTGTTTTCAGCGGGAATGGAATGAAAAAAGCATGAAAATCCCATAGAAACAGGAGATAATATAAGTGAGTCTGAGTTAACTTTTGTAAATTTTCTTTGACCAATCGATATGTTTTCTGATCGGAGAAAATTGAAAACAAAGTAACTTATGTAATACATTAACGGCCCAGAGATAATCAAAAAGATGTGTTTTAAAACACTGAGAGATGAGGGAACCGAAGCGCGAAGCCCAGTCCGCGACTGCCCCGAAGGCGAAGTTCACGGACCTCCTGAAGAACCGCAACCTCCTTCTCACGTACCTCCTCGTTTTCTGCAGCCTCTACGGGTTCTTCGTGATGTGCACGTGGCTCCCGGTGTATCTCGAGGAAGTGCGCGGCATCGCGCGGTCTGACACGGGCTTCGTCTCGTCGCTGGTTGCCTGGACCTCGATCCCTGCGGCGCTGCTTTACGGCTACATCTCGGACAAAATCGGAAAACGCCGTCCGGTGGTGCTTTGCCTCCTCCCGCTCGCGGCCTGCAGCATCCTTCTGATGCTCCTCACGAAAAGCCACGCGCTCATGATCACGGCGCTCGTCTGCTACGGGTTCTTCGGCAAACTCGCCACCGACCCGCTCACCATCGCGCTCGTCGCTGATAACACGCCGCGGAACCAGCTTTCCACCGCGTTCGGGATCTTCAACTTCGTCGGGATGTCGTCCGCCATCATCGCGCCGTACGCGACGGGGCTGCTCCGCGATATCACGGGCTCCTGGAACAGCGGCTTCTACGTCGCGGTCGGGCTCCTGATCCTCGGTATCGTCGCGGTGCTCTGCATCAAAGAGAAGAAGCAGATCTGACGCCCGAGCTCTCTTAATTTCAAATAACTTTGCTCAGCCTGGCGGGAATTTCTCCCGCCGGGTCTCAGACAGGCTTTGAAAAGAAGAATGTAAAAAACCAAACACACCGCTTTTTCTTCCGATCTTTTTAGGAGGAAATCATTATGTCGCACGGTAAATCGGGGTCCGGATGGCTAGTCACCTCGCTCCTCTTCTTCCTCGGCTGGGTCTTCATGTACGCGGACCGCACTATTCTGAGTCCGGTCCAGGGCGTGATCCGGGAAGAATTTCTCCTCAGCAACGCGGAAGTCGGCCTCATCACCTCCGTCTTCTTCATCATGTACACCGCGGTCCAGATCCCGTCCGGGCTTCTCGGGGACCGCTTCGGCCGCACGAAGATCATTCTTTTTGGCTTCATGGTGTTCGGAGCCGCGACCGCGCTCACGCACTTCGCGTCGTCCTTCCTCATGCTGATCCGCATTCTCGCGGGGTTCGGGGAAGGCTTCTACTACGGACCCCAGTACGCGATTTCAAGCGACTCCACGCCTCCGAAATACCGGGCGCTTGGCTACGCGATCATCAATAACGGCCAGGCGGTCGGGATCACACTCGGGCTCATCGGCTCAAGCTACATTTCGTTTGGCCTCGACCTCGGCTGGCGCGTGACGTTTCTCTTCTACGCCATTCCGACCATCATCGTCGGCATTCTGATTTATCTCTTCGTGAAGACCGGGACGCACGCGAAGAAGGTGGAGCACGCGAAGACAAAAGCCGGGTCTGTCGCGAGTATCGGGGAGATCCTCGGGAACCGGCAGCTCGCGACGATCTTCTTTATCGCGTTCTGCAATGTCTACGGGTTCTTTGTGATGGTGACCTGGCTCCCGCTGTATCTCGCGGACGTGCGGCACATACCGCTCTCGGAAACCGGCATGATCGCGTCGCTTGTGGCGTGGACGAGTGTCCCGGCCGCGCTCCTGATCGGCAGGCTCTCAGACAAAATCGGAAAGCGGAAGCCCTTCCTCCTCATCCTCATCCCGGTCGCGATCGCGTCGATTGTCTCGCTCGTTCACGTCCAGGAATGGGATCTCCTGATCGCGGCGCTCGTCGCCTACGGGCTCTTCGGGAAACTCGCCTGCGACCCGATTATCCTGACATTGATTTCCGACGCGGCCCCGAAGGACAAACTCTCTTCGGTCTACGGTATCTATAACTGCATCGCGATGCTGGGTGCGATTCTTTCGCCCTATATCACCGGGTGGCTGCGGGACAGCACGAACACCTGGAACAGCGGCTTCTATTTCGCCGCTGGGATGCTCGCCGTAGGGTGGCTCGCCGCCTGGACCCTCAGGAAGGAAACTCCGGTACCGGCGTAAAGCGTTTTACGAGATTCCGGAAACACCAAGGGCCGCGGGGGAATGTCTCCGGCGGCCCTTGTGATTGGCTTGATCGGTAAGGAGGGAACTCAGCGGTCCGCCTCCTTTTTAAGCGTCAGTTCTGCGCGTGCGAGTTCAGATGCACCGGAGCCGCAACGGTCTGCGTGCGGGTGGTAGACGCGACCTGCGGAGTATCGGCTTTGAGTGACGCGCGGATAGACGCCCGGGCGCTCTTTGAGACCGGGACGTAACGGGTCGGTTTCAGACCGAGCGCCGTTTCCATCATCGCGACCTCATTCTGCGGCATCTGGAAGTTAGAGGCCTTGACGCGGGCAGCCGCGCGGCGCACAAACCAAGCGGCCGTTGACTGCGGCGCGGTCCTCATGAACGACTGATAGGACGCGAGGTACTGATTCCGGAGCGTCGGATTCTGCTGCATCCGGGGGTCATGCAGATAGAAGTGGAGGAGCGAGAAATACACCGACTGGACCTGGAACGCGTAGGGGAAGTCCGGGTACGCCTTCACGAATGAATCGCAGTTCGCGATCACGTGCGAGAGTTCCGCGGGTGACGGGATATTGCGGTTTTTGTTATCCGCGCTGACTCGCCCGTTCCCCAGCGCCATCACGTCAAAGTACTGCTTCCACATCGGCGGGAGATTCGGGAGCTTAGCGAAGAACGAGTAGAGCGGTGTCACCTCAAACTTTGACCCCGAAATCGAATACGTTCCCCAGTCGAGGATATTCTCATGCAGCTCATGCTCGATATCGCCGAATTCCGGTTTTCCGACGAGATCCGATACCTTAAACTGCGACGCCTCACGGCTATTAAATGCCACGAGGTTATTGAGGTACATCTTGTAGAACTCAGGGAAAGGTTTCTTTGCGGCGTAGAGCGACGCGTTGGCCTTCGCGAGGCTGATCACGCTGTCGTGAAACGCCTTCAGTTTCGCGTCCGTCGGTGTCGCGATCGGCTTCGCCGTAAAGGGGTTCCAGAAGGTATTCAGAGTGCCGCCCGCGGCGAGCGAGTTCGCCGCGGCAGACGCTACCGCGGATGACGCCGGGTCCGCGGGGTGCAGCGTATTCTGACCCCAGTTGATGATCTTCCCAAGGGCATCGCCGATGGGATTGGCTGAGGCAGAAAGCGACGCGAAGCACGTAAGCAGTACGGCGATTTTTATAGTTTTTGTATGCATGGGGAAATCAATGAAGAGTCGCTTTTTAGACCGATTTATTTTAAGTCGAAACCCCGTTTTTTCCGGCAGATTCTGTCATCAATCTGTAATCATTTGATTTATCTCTAAATCTGATCTGCGAATGATTATCAGATCACGGGAATTCCGGCGCTTTCGGTTATGTGTTTGTCTGCCGGAGGAGGAGAAAACCGATACCAGAGCGACTGGGAACTGCCCCCAGGAAGCGAAAAAAGACAGACCGCTGAGGACGAGGGAAGAGGGAGCAGAGTCAGAAATACCTGGAACGGACCGATGAGTCGTTCAGTTTTCAGTCTGTCGTTTTTATTATTAAATACTATTTAAAAACAAATAATTAAATAAACAAACTTAAAGTGCCGATTAAATTTTAGTGGCTTCAGTTTTGAGAGCTGCGCGGGGGCTATTCCCCGCGCCAGACAGAAAGGGCGGGAACCGAAGTCCCCGCCCATTGAGACACATGCTCTGACTCCTCTGAGAGTCAGGTGTTGATCCGCTTAGCCCCAGGCTTTTTCAGCCGCGGCAGCCTTACCGGCAATACGGCCGTTCACAAGGCAGTCAAGCGTCGCGCAGGATCCGAGACGAACCGCGCCATGCACGCCGCCCGTGGATTCGCCTGCGGCATAAAGTCCCGGAATCGGCTGATCATCGACAATCCCGATCACGCGCCCCTGGATATCGGTCTGCAGTCCGCCCATGCAGTGATGGACCTTCGGGGAGAGGTATGAGAAGTACCAAGGGCCCTTCGCCATGGGTTGCGCTTTCGGGAAGAAAGTGCGTCCCATTTCGTCACCTGACTTAGCGGCAAGCGCCTTGTTGTAGTCATCAACCGACTTCTTAAGCGCTGCCAGCGGAATGTTATTCATTTTCGCCACGTCTTCAAGGGTGTCAGCCTTATGAACAACGCCGGCCGTGAGTTCTTTTTCAAGCATTCCCGGGCGGGCCACCTTCCAGGCATCGGTCGCTGAGGTATCGGCGAGCGCGATGCACTTGTGCCCTTCGTTATTCAGGTTGATTACGGCATCGGCACGGACCTTGCGATTCGCGAGCTCATTCACGAAGCGTTTGCCGGTCGCGCAGTCAACCCAGAGTCCTCGGGTAGCTGCCGCTCCTTGAGCGAAGTAGAGAGCGATGCCCATTCCTTTTTCCTCAGGCGAATTCCAGGGGCCGCACTGAATCCAGTCCTGCTGGATCTGCGTGCAGCCGATACGGGCGGTTTCTCGCCAGAGTTCGCTTGTCGCGCCGGGCTGATTCGTCGTATCGAATTTCGCCGTGAGCTTCGGGTCATACTTTGTCCGGAACTTCACATCCGCACCGAAACCGCCGTAGCAAAGCACCACAGCCTTCGACGCCTTGATGTATTTCACCTTTCCGGAATCGGCTTTCGGGAAGCGGTAGCCATCCCGCACCTTGAGTCCCTTTACGCGACCGTCCGCGTCGCGGATGATCGTCTCCACGTAGCAGCGGGTACGGACTTTGACACCCTGTTTCGCTAGGTAATCCACTTCCTTCTGCACAATAGCGGAACCGGAGCCGTTCTTTGTATAGAGGAACCGGGGGACGGAGTGACCGCCTTCCTGCCCGACTTTATCCATGTATTCAACACCGAGCGTTTTGACAGTCCACTCCCAGGTCGGGTAGGCCTCACGGGCCATGAGCTTCACTTTTTCGGGGTAATTGAGACCCTGACCTTCACGGATGATGTCTTCCGCGAGAAGCTGCGGTGAATCCTTGACGCCAAGCGCCTTCTGAGGGGCGTTTCCCGGAACTGAGAGAATGCCGCCATTGATGATCGAGTTGCCGCCGTAGGTCGGCATCTTCTCAAGAACCGCGACCGTCGAGCCGGCAGCCTTCGCTTCAATTGCGGCGGCAAGCCCGGCGAACCCGGAGCCGATTACCACCACGTCGTACGTCTCATCCCACTTCGCGGGCATCGGATCCTTCGGGGCAGCCGCCTAAGCGGGGCCTGAAAGCATTGCTCCGGCAGTCGCCGCGGCACCCGCGGCAAGGAAATGACGGCGATTAAGATCAGTCATAGCACTCTCCTCTGTTTACTGGTCAGAAAGCCTAATTACAAAGAACTATCTATTCCTATTAAACATTGAAGATTCTGTTATAGAAAGAGTACTATTGAAATCAACTTGTGAAATTCACAATTTAACGTTTATTGACGGGGAGATACTCCTCCATGAAAGCGGTGAGCAATATCGATGCCTGGCGGGTTCTTGCCGCGATCGCGGAGGGAAACGGGATTACCGGCGCATCGGAATCCACTGGGATTGACCTCCCGGCCTGTACGCGGCTTATTAAGAAGCTTGAGGAAGAGCTTGGCTACGCGCTGGTTGAGCATCAGGTGCGGCCGGCGCGGCTCACCGATTTCGGTCTTTCGGTGCTTCCCGCCGCGCGGGAAATCGCGGCTGAGCAGTCGAGGATTCTGTCCGCCGCGGCATCTTTCACTCGGACGCCGCTCGTTATCCGGCTAAGCGTTCCGGTCAATAACCCAAGAAAGAGCGTGAATGAGCACATCAGAACTTATAGGGAATTTGATCCCTCGCTTTCCGTTCAGGTGATTTCCGATATGGATCATCAGGATGTGCTTGAGGGGCGGGCGGATCTTGCCTACATTCCGTACGACCCGCCGGCCTCAGGTCTTGTGATTCTGCCGATTGGGCGGGCGATGAATGTCCCAGTGGTGTCTCCCGGGTATCTGGAGACGCATCCCTTTCCTCACACGCCTGAGGATCTCATTCATCACAAGGTGATTCTCAGGGAGTCCCGCCACTATCCGGTGACGGATCATCTGGAGAAAAACAGCGAGAATCGGCCGCTTCGATGCGCGGGAATCGCTTTCTCTGGTGATGTGCTTTCGGGGCGTGAATGTGTGCTGAATGGGGAAGGAGTCGCGCTTGATCTCTCCTTCTCCCGGTGCCTCACGGAGATCAAAGAGGGGAAATTGATCCCCGTGCTTGATGGCTGGCATCGTCCTGAGTGGCATCTCAATATCGTTATCGCGAAAGAAAACGAAAGCAACGCGCGTCTCATGAAATTCGCTCGGTGGTTCGCGAGCGCCGAGGCTTTTGCTCTGAATAAACGATCCGAAAAGCGTGAGTCTATGATGAAAGACCTGTTCAGGGCGTAGAGAAAGCATCTCCGCGGATCGGTTCACGCCTTTCATCTGTACCGCCTTTGCCGTATCCAAACAGTGCCTCAATATCCTCCGAAACTCCCTCTTCAAGTCGATATTACTAAATAGAATATCGTATGTAGAATAGCGTTACACCGAAGCGGAAACCGGATACAAAAGAACCGATTTTGCCTTCCCTTCGGTACTGACCACAACGCTTCTGGAGAGAAAAGATATGAAAAATACCGCCATCTTTGCCGCGCTCTGCGGCGCTGCTTTCGCGATGTCAGGCACGGCCTTCGCCGCTCCGTCGGTGCTAGGGGTAACGACGGGCGCGGGCTACATCCCGATGGTGAAGGCCGTGAATGAAGTCTGCAAAGCGCCTGACGTGAAGATTGAAGGGCATTTCGGCGGCAACATCGGTCAGGAACTCGCTCAGATTGAGGCGGGGAATGACGTGTCGGTCGTGGTGTCAGACGCGTCGACCTTGAAGAAGATCAAGTCGAAAGTCACCTACACGAAGACCGTGACGCTTGGCGACACCCCGATGATGATGGTGTGGAAGAAGGGCCTGAACCTCAAGAGCCCGGCCGACCTCACGAACGCCTCCGTCACCCGTATCGCCGCTCCGGATCCGAAGGCCGCGATCTATGGTCGCACCGCGACCCAGTGGCTCTCGGGGCAGAAGCCTGAAGTGAAGAAGGCTCTTGAAGCGAAGTGGCTCACGGTCGGAAACGTTCCGCAGGCGATTTCGTATGTCGTCCGGGGAGAGGCGGATGTCGCCTTCGTGAACGTGGTCGCCGCGAAGAAGAATCACGAGAAGCTTGGCGGCATGATGCCGGTGAAGACGGGTTACGAACCGATCACGATGACGGCCTCTATCGTGAAGGGAGCCCCGAATGAAAAGGCCGCGGAACAGTATCTCAGCTGCCTCACGACCCCGAAAGCGAAGGCCGTGCTGCAGAAGTTCGGCGTGGGTGACGCGAAGTAAGAGCGGGTTTGGGTGTCATGGAGGGGCCGTACTGAGTACTGGCCCCGTTTCATCCTGATGGCTTCAAAAATTGAAGAGGAAATTTCTGATGGTCTACTTTCCGGATTCTTATTTGGATGACCTGATCCGTGAGGACGCGCCGTACGGCGACGAAACCTCCACGCTTCTCGGGATCGAGGATCAGCCGGGTATGGTGGTTGGGGCTCCGAAGGTGACGGGCGTGGTGTCGGGTGTTTCGGTCGCCGCGAAGCTCTGCCGCCGGGTGGGTCTCAAAGCGACGGAACACGTGAAGGATGGCGACAGGGTCGAGGCGGGGACTCCCGTTCTGACGCTTGAAGGCACCGCGTCGCAGCTTCACCTGGTTTATAAGACCGCGCAGCGGCTCATGGAAACGTGCTCCGGGATCGCGGGGCGGACTCGCCAGATGGTGGACGCGGCGCAGTCCGTGAACCCAAACTGCCAGGTGGCGCTCACCCGCAAACACTTCCCGGGCGCGAAGCTTCTCTCGCTCTACGCGATTCTGACTGGCGGCGGTGTCTTCCACCGCGCGGGGCTCTCGGAATCGATCCTCGTTTTTGATCAGCATCGGGTGTTTTTACCGGATCCCTTTAAGGCCGTGCACGACGCGAAACTGAAGTCCCCTGAACGCCGCATCACGGTTGAAGTGGCGACGGGAGAGGAAGGGCTCGCCTATTTTGAAGCCGGAGCGGACGTGATCCAGTGCGAGAAGTTTTCGACCGATGACCTCAAAGCTTTTGTGGACGCGGTGCGTGCCAAGTACCCCGCGGGGAAGATTTTGGCGGCCGGCGGTATCAATGGCTCAAACGCCGCGGACTTTGCCGCGACCGGCGTGGACGCGATTGTGACCACGTGGCCGTACTTCGCGCAGCCCTTTGATATCAAGATGCGTTTCAAGGCGCTTTGATGCCTCGTCATGGTGTTTAACCGAATCCTTGGTGGGGATGGAGCCCCCGCGGGTGTGTCAGGAAGCCCGCGGGGGCTCACTTGATTTTCATCATCGGATCCAAAGAAAGACACCAACGCATTTTTATTGAGTCCGGGAAATCCTTGATTTGGAATATGACTACATATTACGAATGAGAATCAAAATCATCTTCGGATTCAGGAAACGACCTCTGGAAGCATCGGGGAAAAATCCGTTATGTCCGTGAGGGGGCTTTAAAAATTGGAAATGGGAGGTGGGGCTTATTTAGCTTCGGAATGAAGTTTCTATCGGGTTTCAGTCCGTCATTCGGTGTAGGGAAATACCGCTCAGTATCTTTTAAAACCACGTCAGAAAGAGGGTTTTAAGATCGAAATTTCCCTTTGTAGAATGCCGGGATACCTTACGTCCTGAGGCCTGTAAACCGGGCTTCAATGACGTATTAAACGACAGAAACCTTCTATTGGAAGTTAAAACTATGATGACTAAGCCTCTCCTTCTCGCGGCGGCAATTGGCGCTGTAACCCTCGCGATCTCAGGCACAGCTTCGGCGGCTCCTTCTGTTCTCGGTGTTACGACGCCCGCAGGCTACATCCCGATGGTGAAAGCATTGAATCAAGTCTGCGAAGCGCCTGGCGTAAAAATCGAAGGGCATTTCGGCGGCAATACCGGGCAGCAGATCGCCCAGATTGAGGCGGGAAGCGGGGTCTCGGTTGTGGTGACAGACGCCGCGACGCTGAAGAGCATCAAGTCGAAAGTGACCTACACGAAGACGATGACGCTTGGCGGTACGCCGATGGTGCTTGTGTGGAAGAAAGGACTGAACCTCAAGGGGCCAGAGGATCTCACCGACGCCTCTGTGACCCGCATCGCGGTCGCGGATCCGAAGGCCGCGATTTATGGCCGCACCGCGGCTCAGTGGCTTTCCGGGCAGAAGCCTGAAGTGAAAAAGGCGCTCGAACCGAAGTGGCTTGCCGTGAGGAACCTCCCCCAGGCGATGTCTTATGTGGTCCGGGGAGAAGCGGATGCCGCTTTCGTGAATGTGCTCGCCGCGAAAAAGAACGAACGGAAACTCGGCGGCTCGGTAAAGGTGACGTCAGGGTACGAGCCGATCACGATGACCGCTTCGATCGTGAAGGGGTCGCCAAATGAAAAGGCGGCGGACCAGTATCTCAATTGCCTCGGAACCCCGAAAGCGAAGGCGGTTCTGAAGCAGTTCGGTGTAGGGAACGACGTCTGAAGCGATTTTTAAATAAGGAAGAGGGGGCAGCAATCCTTACCCCTCCTCTGATTTTCAGGACTAAAGGAAGAGAGAAGAGCAGATGGTCTACTTTCCGGGTGCAACGTTGAATGACCGGTTCCGCGGGGGGGAGACTTCCCGCGGCAGAGGGGCTGCGGCCCCCGAGCCACTCCTCTCTCTCCTGGAGGGCAGGGATAGAGATCAGCGGGCGGATGACGATTCGGCGTTTCATAGGGACAGCGCGGCTGAAGACCGCTCGGATCCCCGTGGCTCTGAGTCTCTCGTCATGGATCTTTCCTGTGTCCGGGGAAAGAGCCGCTTTCACTTCGTCCTCAATATGCCCCTCTCAGGCGTCACCGCTGTGATGGGGGAGAGCGGCGCGGGGAAGACCACGTTTTCGCAGCTGATTGCCGGTCTGATACGGCCGACGGAAGGGTTCCTGCGGCTCGGAAACCGCCCGTTTGCGGATACCCATCGACACTTCTTCCTCCCGCCGCATAAACGCGGCATTTCCATGGTGTTCCAGGATCATCGTTTGTTCCCGCACCTCACGGTCCGCGGGAATCTGACGCTTGCGGAAAAGTGGGGAGGGCGGAAGGCGCGCGTGGCGCTGGAGGATGTCGCCCGCTTTTTCGAAATCACGCCGTTCCTGGATCGGAAGCCGGGGACGCTTTCAGGCGGCGAATCCCAGCGCGTGTCGCTCGCGCGGGGCGTGATGGCGGCGGATTCCCTTTTGATTCTGGATGAGGCGCTCGCGTCGCTTGATCCTCCTCGGAAGGCGAGGCTCCTTGAGCAAATCGCGGCGCTACCGACCCTGATTGACGTTCCGGTTCTCATGATCACGCATTCCCCTCGGAAGCCCTTCAGGTCTCTGAAAAAGCGATTGGCTTATCGAAGGGACGGATCGCGGCGACCGGAGACACCCGCTCGGTGCTCGCGTCGTGTGGCTTCCTGAAGGAGGAGGGGAACAATGCCTGAGTGGCTTTCGATCTTCCTATCCCCCGACCTCTGGGAATCGCTCACGGGACCCCTTTGGCTCACCGGGAACGCGCTTTTCTGGAGCCTCGCGCTGCATGCACTTCTGTCGATTCCGATTGCCTTTTGGCTCGCGAGGCGTCAGAACGTTCTCACGAAACTCGTGGGATTTGTGACAACGCTTCCGCTCATCTTCCCTCCGATCGCGCTTGGGTATCTCCTCATGGTGCTTCTCGGGCAGAACGGGTGGATCGGCGGCTGGCTTAAGGCGGAGTGGGGGATCCGGGTGCTCTTCACGCCGGAAGCGGTGATCCTCGCGGCCTTTGTGGCCGGCATTCCGCTCGTTGTCCGGCCGCTTAAAGCGGCGTTTTCGGACGCGAAACTCCGGGACCTCGAGGCCGCCGCGTCGCTCTGCGGCCTTTCTCCCCTTAAACGCTTCCTCCTGATTACCGTGCCGCTGGTTCGGAAACCGCTCGCCGCCGCCTTTATTCTCGCAGCCGGCCGAGCGATCGGGGAAGTCGGAATCACGATGATGCTCGGCGGCAATATCGAAGACCGCACGGCCACTGTGTCGCTTGAGATCTTCAACGCGGTGGGCCGAGGTGACTTTGATGAAGCCACCGCGCTCTGCGGGGTGCTCGCCGCGATTTCGCTTTGCTTCTATGTGCTTCTCGACCGTCTGGGGGCGAGCGATAAGGCCTGAGGCTCTTCAATCCTCAGGCGTATCAGCCGAGTCTCTCGGTCTCGGGGCGGTTTATATCGGAGCGCTGCGGGATGAGGAAACCGCGCTCTGCGACCTGCTTCATCTTCCCGAACAAAGCTTTGTGGTGGCTGGGCTCCTCGTCGGGTGGCCGGCGGAGGGCGTTCAGACGCTCGTCCGTTCCCGCCCTCCCGCAGAACGCCGTGGCGTTTAAGAATGGCTGCGGGCCGGTCTATCTGAAAGAGGCGGTTGCAACCTACGAGCGGAACTTCCGCGCGTACCGCGAGGCGAACGGAATGAAACTCAAGTCCTGGACCTTTGAAGTCCTGAACGGGGCAACGAGCCTTGAATATATGGATGGCCGCGAAAACATGACCGCGATGCTGAAGGGGCGCGGTTTCCCACTGAAGTAAAACGCATCCGTGAAAGCGTGAAGACTGTTTTTCCAATTCACGCCTACACTTCGGGACAGTTTGAAGAGGGCTCTTCGCGCCTCTTCACTGCTCAATAAAAGCCCGCCGAAACGGAGAACTCACAGACTGGGCTCTCCGTTTTTTACGGACGAAAGGAAAAAATGATCAGCCGCCGAATGCTGTTCGCCTGTGCCGCCGGGATCGTGGCGGGAACCGACTCCCCCGCGGAAACGAAACCGGGGAGCGATAACTATGCCGTCAAAGTTCCCGTCAGCGATGGTTCCCGGGATGTCACGGCCGCGTTTCTCGATGCGCTGAAAGCCCACGGCCGGGTCTATGTGCCGGAGGGAATGTACCGGATCGATAGCCGCGTCGACCTCTCGCGTCTCTATGGACCGGGGATTCTCACCTTTAACACCGGACACGAGGTGGCGCTCACGACGCCGGCGGATTCGGAGACACTTGATCAGATGTTCTTCGCCGATCTGAAGTACGCGGTGGAGAAGGTAGGGGTGCAGGATATGTCGGTCTGCGGGAGTTCTGTCTTCCTCTCTCAAAACGTCCGGAATCCCGGTTGGAGCGAAAAATCCGTTGTCCGGGTGTCGGAATACGCGTTTCCAGGATTCGCTGATAAACGGCCGGAGTTCCGGATAGAGACCGATGCCGACCAGTTGGCACCGGAATCGACGGCGGCGTTTCTCGGTCTCGGGCACGGGCAGGGCTGCCAGGCCGTGCGGGAAGAGGGGCGGACCGTGATCTACACGACAAAAGGTCCTTCAGCCGGCTCTCCTGCCGGGAACGGCGTTACCCGGATCCTGTGGCGCGGAAGCGATACCCGGGAGTCGGACTTCCGCGTGACCCGAACACCGAAGAGCGACTTCCATCAGGTGGGGCTGTCGCCGGATGGCGAATACCTGCTCGGGTTCGTGCAGGGGCGGATCACCGTCTTTAAGCGGCTAGAGCTTCTAGCTCACCCCGACACCGCGAAACCCGTCCTCACGATTCCTTTTCGCGATGAACGTCCGAGGCGCTTTGTGTCGGGTCTGACAACCGACGGCCGCTTTATCTATGTGCTGCAGAGCTCCACGGCCGATCCCTGGATGAAACAGCGGATCGATGTGTTCACGAGGGAAGGGCGGCATCGGAAGACGATAGAAACGGATTCTTTCCTCGCGTTTCTCCCTGAAGCCGCGAAAGAGGGGACCGAGCGGGGCTATTTCCCGATCAATAAGGAAGTGGAGGGGCTCTGCGTCTCGCGGAACGCGCTTCTCATGGTCTGTAAGCTCAACTTTGCGATTCCGCGCGACACGGTGACGCATGACGGGCGGTTTTGGATCGCTGCGCACGACTCAAAAGGAGTGCCGCCGCCCAATCTCCAGTACTGGCGCGAGGCAAAAAAGGCCTTTTTGGCCGCGAAACCCTGGAATCCGGACCAAAACTACCGCGGATTCCGGGGACAGGTCACGCATCGGTTTTTAATTGGGATCGTTCCGCGCGGTTTTCTCCGATCAGACGCTCCCTTGAACATAAAATAGAATCCTATAATACAAATCGCGTCCGCCCGGAATCGAAAAAAATCGATTTCCGGGCTTATTTTTTGGGATTTTTCGGATCCTCATTTTCTTAAAAGTGATACATAAATTTACCTCTGTAAGCTCATTTTCTATCCCTTTTTACTGGTTATTTATCAGGGATTAATTAGTGTCGCAAAAATATTAAGAAGTTATCATTAAAGATCAATCTAAACTGGTGATTTAAAGATAGATATCAATGCTTAAAATACCGTTATTAAATACGGTAAGTACCGGACAACGACTTTTAGCTGCTGTGGGTGGAAAAGAATTGAGGTGAAGTTGAAGGCACCGTTGGGGGCGGTCATCGTTGGGCGAAGTGATTTTTGTTACATGCGAGGAGTGGATCCCGCATGTGTGAGTGCCTATAATTTTTAAAAGACGCTCAGGAAAATCAGAAATGTTTAAAAAATTTGCGTCGGTACAGGGAGTTAATCCGGCGGATTGGCCTTGATTCCCTTACTGTGGGGGCTCTGGAGGTTACGATGAAGAAGCTTTGTGTGTTGGTGGCTTTGACACTTGCAGTGACATCAGCTGTTGAGGCAAAAGACTACCCAATTAAGAGGCCAGCAAACGTTTATGGTGACGTTTATTTCGACATGGGCCCCGAAGCGAATGTTCGACTTCATTGTTGGCTTTATCATAAGGAAGGGGTTGAGCAGGAGATTAGAGCGTGTCGCCCGGAAGATATCGCTGAACCAACCCCCAGAAAAAGAACGGCTGCTGATTATGAACAGGCTGAACGCGAGATAGCAGCGGAAAAAGAGCGACAAGCTTTGGAAGAAAAAATGAGAGAAAACAAGTTTGAACGCTCTCTGGGTGAAGTCAGCGGTGAGGATATCTACTACAACCGGGTCACCAATCAGACGATGATCATCAATAAGAAGACCGGAGAAGTCAAAATACGGTAGAAAGCTCTCGTTTAGGCTCCGTTATGGAGCCATTCTTTTATTGCGGTGTCCCAAAAAGCGTCAGAGCTTGATTTTCCTAGCGGCCTTACGAAGCCGCGCCTTGCCGCGCAAATCGTACATGACGGTGGTTGTAATGCTTGAGTGTCCCAGCATGTCTTTCACCGTTGAAATGTCGACGTTTTTAGCGAGCAGCCGGGTAGCAAAAGTACGACGGAGGTCGTGCGTCGAGATGTCTTCCAGACCAGCCCGGACACGGTACTCCTGCACAATATGTCCGACCGCATGCGGAGTAAGCGGTCCAGAGGGGTCAAATTTCCATCCTTTGAAGAACTTCCCGAAGACAAAATCGCCTTCTTTTCCGCGGACATCCAGCCATTTCTTGAGAGCATCCTTCACCTCGGGGATCATGAAAACCTCACGTTCCTTGTCCCCCTTGCCGATGACTCGTATAGAACTGTCCGCGAAACTGATGCTCTTCAGTTTGATACCAGCGACTTCCGCCCGGCGCAGCCCGCAGCCAAGCAGAAGGCAGAGAATCGCGTGATCCCGGATCGCAATTGGGTTCATCTCGATCTGGGTCGCAGAGAGAAGGGCTTCAGATTCGTCGTTAGAGATCGCTCGGCCTGCCGCAAGTCTAAGAAAACGCACGGATTTTATGAGTTTGATGCGGGCATAGGCTTCTTCACTCATCTGCTTTAGAAGAAAGGCCTGGTTCGCGACGCCTTTCAAAGCGGACAGATAGCAGTTGACGGATCGGGGGCTCATGTGGGGCTTTCCGTCCTCGCCAGGCTCCTGCATCGCGGTAATAAAGGCAAGAACGTGCTCGTACCGGATCGCGGACCAATTGAGATAACGGAGGTCTTTAGCCCCAGCCCAGCGTGCTACTACGTTTAGTTTGCTTGTCATCGTGTAACGTGAAGTACCACGATGCAAAGTTGCAATAAAGGCTAAAGCAGGATTGATTTCAGGTGCGTCAAATTCGTTCTTTATAACGAGCTCATGCTGAACCGGATCTAGCACCTCATAATCCATTTTTTGTATACCTTTAAAGTTGAAAAACTTATTTTCTGAACTCAAAAATCCAGATTCTGAATGCGATTATAGAAAAATAGGATCCCATTTTTATTAGAGTCAACATTCAGAAACAAACGGGACAGGCAGCAGAAAAGCGCTTTTTTCAGTTCCGGAACAAATAGGATCCTATAATCGACATTATATTATCCTATTTTTGGAGAAAAAAGGGCGGAAAAATGACCCTGAGAGCCATCAAATTGAATCCGATTTGGTGATCAAGTGCTCGTTCCTCAAAATTTGAGCCGTTTTAAATCAATCTCTGTTTTCTATGCAAAGCTAAATTTACAGATTTATATCTGCATAAAATCTGAGAACCTTGAAATATCCTGAAATCTGGATCTCGGAACGGAACGCTAAAAGTCAGGTTTGGGAATCCGGGCAGTCTGGGAAGCATCCAGAGATTTTCCTCATGACAGACGTTTGAGAATGCGGGCGAAGAGGCTGTGTGACGCCCAGAACCGATCGAAACAGGACTTTGGGCAGGAAGGGTCACGCATTAAGGAATTGGGTCAGCCAGGTGTTGCATCCTTCAGTATGGTCTTTTCGATTTATTTCCCTCCTCAGCGCTTAAATTCACAGCGTGGAAGTGCAGTCAGAAGCCGTTCGTATCAGTGGCACCGCAGAGCCAGCCTCTGGCGTCACGAGAAAATAGTCCACCCTGCTCCTTCCTTTGCAACGTGACGGTTCTTAATGGACATTACAAATTGCGCCTCTATGCGTAATGAAATCTATATATCTGAAAACTTAAAGTAATGAAATGAATCCATTTATTTCACGACTCTTTTTTAAACATGTTCGAAGGCTATACTTTTAAAAGTAACAAAAATGATTTCCAGATATAGCTCGATAGGGAGACCTTCAAATGGATAAATTTGTGTTGGTTTTAGCTGCGGCACTCTGTTTCAGCACAAGTGCTATCGCGGAAGTTACCTGTCATACTGATGCGTTTGGCGACGTAAACTGTACCGGATATGACAAGGATGGTCATTATGTCAACACCACCTCTCACAAAGATGCCTTTGGAGATGTCACCACAACTGGACATATTGGGAATAGTAAAGTAAACACCACAGCTCACACAGATGCCTTCGGTGATGTCAATACAACCGGGCATATCGGGAATAGTCAGGTAAATACCACCGCCCACACAGATGCTTTCGGTGATGTCAACACAACCGGGCATATCGGGAATAGTCAGGTAAATACCACCGCCCATAAAGATGCCTTTGGAGATGTCAGCACAACCGGGCATATTGGGAAGAAAAAATTAAACAGTACCGCCCACACAGATGCCTTTGGAGACACGTCCTACAGGTAGTTATAACTGATTGTTCCTGAACCCCAATTTAAAGCCGCTCCACATTCGAGAAGCGGCTTTTTATTGTGCTGTGCGCTCTTTTACCCCACCTTGATCGAGAAAACTTCTTTAAGTGCCTTTCCACGCGAACGCCGGCGGCCCTGCTCCCACTTCCGGCGAGCGACTCACCAGATGGGAATTCAGAGACGTTATGAAGGTGTTTAAAACCGGATTTAGAGTTCCGTGTACTTCTTTGATTTGCCCTTTGCCTTTTCGACCGGGTATTTCGCCGCGTTCTTATCAATCTTGTTCTGGATCGCTTCCGGAATGTCGATATTGAGGGCGTTAGCCATATAGATGCAGTAGATCATGACGTCTGCGAGCTCTTCCGTCATTTCAGGCTTCTTACGGGCGGCCTCAAGATCGGTGCCGGACCACTGGAAGAGCTCAAGGAGTTCCGAGGATTCAAGAGAAATCGAGATCGCGAGATCCTTGGGATTATGGAACTGCTTCCAGTCCCGTTCGTTCCGGAACTCGATCGCCTTCGCTGCCGCTTCTTCAAATGTGATTTTGCTCATAATCGTCTTCTTTTTCCGATCTGTCGAGGCTATCAGATAAGGTGCGGAAAGTATCAAGACTAGTGCCGTTTGTGCCGATTACCCTAGCGGCTTCGTAGAAAAACGCAATGGAATCTGCACCCCACGAGGCGCAATGAAATCTGTACTCCCTCGAACCGACCGAATTTTCATTATCTGTCAAAATAACTTTCGCCACTCTTTCAGTCTTACATGGAGTGGTAAAACATGCGATATTCGCAGGAGTTTATAGATAACCTCGTGGCCCGCATTCTGAGCAAAGAGCTTCGAATCTCTGAAGCCTCCGTTCAGTACTCGATAGGCAAATCAACAATCAGGTACTGGCTCGAGAAGGCAAAAGAGAAATCAGACTGCGTCACGCTGCCTAACACAGGAATTTCCAAGCCCATGGCCGACCTTAAGCTTCCTAAGGGTGTGACCTACCTGCAAGCCCATACCGCTGTCAACGCCAAAGCATTCCTGAGCGAGACTGACTTCGGTCAATACTGCCGTAAACACGGCTATCTCGCATCCACTGTGGACGCCTGGGCCGAATGGTTCAGCAAACACCCGGATGCCGTAGACAAGAGACAGCATGAAGCCCAGGCTTCCGCTATTACCGAGCTCAAGAAGGAAAACGCAAGACAGGCTCAGGAAATTTCCAGAAAAGACAAAGCATTGGCTGATGCTGCGACGATGCTGATGCTGTCAAAAAAAGCCGAGGCGATCTGGGGGGAAAAGGAAAACTGATCAGTGCCCAGGATCGTCAGGAAATTATTTCACTGGTCGATTTCGGTCAATCGCTGGGACTGTCGCAGAGGCTGTCCTGCGAAGCAGTTGGAATTACTCCGCGTACATTGCAAAACTGGCGGCATGCCCCTGATGGCGATGGACGGCTCGACCGGAGCAATTTTACGAGCTCCCGGCAAATCCCGGAGGATTTGCGGGAGCAGATCGTGGAGCGATTCTGTCGGGAGGATGTGCGCGATCTCAGCCTGACGCAGGCTTTCTACAAGCTTCTGGATGAAAACAAGGAGTACTGGTGTTCTCTCTCTACGCTTTACCGTCTTTTCAGAGCGCGGGGATTGAACGCGCGCCGCGCTCCCACCCGGAAAGCCCGTCTCCGCAGCAGGCCGACCGCTTACAGCGCGGAGAAGCCTAATGAAGTATGGACCTGGGACATCACCTATCTTCGCTCCAGCACTTACACGGGCAGGTTCTACTACGCGTACGTCATTGTCGACGTCTATAGCCGTATGGTTGTGAGTGCCAGGGTGTTCGACGCAGACAATGCTGATTTTGCCGTGCGCTTTCTCGGAGATGCCTTCAGAAAATATGGAATCAGGCCCGGACAGCTTGTCGTGCATTCAGACAATGGCGCGAGCATGAAAGCCGCGCCCACTATGGCTTTGCTTGAGAAGAACGGAATTATCTTCTCGCACAGCCGTCCGCGAGTCAGTAACGACAACCCGTATTCTGAGTCCTTTTTCCGTACGCTTAAGTACAGCGGCGATTGCCTGTATCCCCGAGACGGCTTTAACAGCGTCGAGGAAGCTGAACAATGGGTGCAAAGTTTTGTGGAACATTACAACGAGCACCACAGACATCGCGGCATCCGAATGGTTACACCCGGACAGCGTTACCGCTGCGAAGATGCGGAGGTGCTGCGCCGACGCAGGGAAACGATGCTGGAGGCTCGCAGAAACCACCCGGAGCGCTGGATCGGCGATTCCGTGCTGAACTGCACTCCGATCGGCAGGGTATGGCTTAACCCCGAAAATGGACAGCTTGAGGAAAAGCGTTTGCCGGGGGCTGCTTGAACAAACACTGCAACCTATTTTTTTACGAACAATTTCGGCGAAAGATCATTTGACACTCACCGGAACGCAGCCCGTTTTTGTACTCCTCATACTGTTTTATCCATTGCCCCAGTCCCCAGTTGAAGACAAGACGAGCGGTTCCGCTGGCACGGGAGAAATATTCCGCCTGCTCCTTCGTAGGATCCAGTTTTGTTCTGAATCCGAGGTACCAGCAAAGCTCGCTTTCTGACATAGAAAAAGTAACTGTAAATGGGTTATTAAAATAATACTTATATGCGGCTAAAAAAACAAGCCCCGCTGCACAGTCACATTTTCTGCCGGTCTATAAGTGAGTTTCAGGCGGATAATATTCTGTTACATTTAAGCGGAAGCTCAACGCTTTTTCGATTCTTCCAGCTCCGTTTCCCATAGAGACGGGCGGAGAACACAGTCATCAGTGTTATCACGTCTTTGACGAGTTCAGTCTCAAAAGGTTCTTTCGCTGAATCATCCAGAACGACAACAGAGGTTTTCACCCAACGGCAGAGGATATAGATCAGTTCCGTGCCAAACCGAAGCAGCCTGTCGTCATGGGTCAGCACCAATGTCCGGATTTGCCCGCCAAGAAGCAGTCTCATCAGCTTCCTGAGTCCGGGCTTTTTGCAATTAAGCCCGCTTCCAAGATCCCTGGGGTAAGGCGTATCTGGCTATGGTCTACGACTTTGCGACAAAGGAAATCG
>ENA-OVFU01000061-OVFU01000061.1-human-gut-metagenome-genome-assembly--contig:-NODE-61-length-93415-cov-14.834972_pt1 | contig 93415 bp, 84 predicted proteins | sample MGYA00237764_ERZ505407 | MGnify/ENA primary metagenome ERZ505407 (study PRJEB26158, sample SAMN06016366) | human gut metagenome | biome: human gut; feature: ankylosing spondylitis patient; material...
ACTGACAGCTCGCTGGCAGGTTTATGAATGTAAGAAATGAAAGGCTGAACTGTTATGTCACCGTAGCAGTACATAAAGGGTGCAAATTATCTTTTGGGAGGTTTTACATATGAATGAAATTGAAAAAAATAAATACCATGAAACAAAGACCCATTCCAGTGCGGAATTTTTATTTAATACTTATCCATGTTCTATCCCTATTGATTTTCCGAGTGTTCCCCTGCACTGGCACAATGATATGGAACTTATTGTTATCAAGCATGGTTCGGCTAAAGTTACGCTTAACCTTACTACGCATCAGCTATCGGCAGGTGATATCCTTGTGGTTCTCCCTGAAAATCTTCATTCTATTGATTGTGCTATCGGCGATAAACTGGAGTACGAAAATATTATTTTTAAAAAGGAACTTCTCAGTTTTGTGACAAATGATATAACCATGTCCAAATATCTGACTCCTTTTTTTAATGGTGATTTTCCTATTGTAACTCATGTGCATATGGGATATTCTTTTTATTCCCATTTTGTGAAGATTATAAATACTATGGATGTTCTGTGTGATAAAAAAGAATTTGGCTACCAGCTTGCCATCAAGTCATGCCTGCTTGAACTTATACACATTATGATAAGGCATCCGCCTAAAACAGAGGTTAATACAAAATCAGAAAAATCAGTAGATAAAATAAAAGAAATACTTACTTATATGGAGCAGCATTATAATGAAGAAATTCCGATTGAAAAGATAGCTGATATATGTCACTACAGCCCGTCACATTTTATGAAATTTTTTAAAAATCATATGGGAACAAGTTTTATTAAATATCTTAATGATTTTCGCCTGATAAAAGCACGAACCAGACTGCTCACCACTGAGGACACCGTGCTTGAGATAGCCGGTGACTGTGGTTTCAACAATCTGTCGCACTTTAACAGGCTTTATAAAAATAAGTATGGGATAACACCGTCTATGACGAGGGAAATGTAAACGGTATCATTATTTCTCATACCTTTCAATCTCACATTTATGCACTTTATCCTTTTTGTCATATATTATTCCAACAATAAGTATGTCACCGGTATATGATAGAAGTGACTTCGGATACTGTTTCTGCTTAATCTGTTCCAACGCCGTGCGTACATTTTTATTCCATTTAAGTTCAATTACTAATGCCGGATAAAAATCCGTGTATTCCGGTTTTGGCAGATATACAAAATCAGCAAATCCCCTACCAGCCGGAAGTTCACGAATTGGAGTAAAATAATACTTCATTGAACTAAGATATGCAATAGTCAAAACGCTGCTAAGTGAATTTTCATCATTATATTTAATTACTGATGCATATTCCATATGAATTTTTTCAATTATTTCAGAAACTTTTTTATTATCCATATCTAATGTTGCATCTAAAAGATTATCAGACTGCTTCTCAAATTCAATAAATTCTTTCCACTTCTTCTGTCTTGTTGCTTTTAAAAGTTCCTGTCTTACTTCCTCATTTGGTATATACGCACACTTGCATTTCTCATCATATGCCAAATATCCTAAGTGTATAAGATATGTTATTATATCGTCCCTGTTTGAAAAATTTACTGCATCATTCTGAAATGTTCCAGTGTCAACCTTAACCATATCTCCTGAAAGCATCTCAATTATTGCATTTTTAAGTCCGTCAAAATTTTTACTTATCAATGGTATTATCGTTTCGTATGAGCCTGTCTGCGACCAATAGCTTTGAAAAAGTCTTTTTGTAACAACACTTACAACTGCTTTTGGATTGTAAATATGGTAATCCCCAAGCCGGTAACCATCATACCAATGTTTTACTTTTTCAAAATCTGCTCCATATTCAGTGCACAAAGTTTTAACTTCATCCTGTGTAAAACCTATATACCCAGCAAGTTCCCCTGCATCAAGCATGGTATATTCATCAAAATTGTTAAGTGCCGACTGTGTCTTTAATTTTTTTATTGGCAAAATACCAGTAATATAAGCAAGACCTATATATTTCATAGGCTCAGTTCCTTTAAAAAGACCTCTTAAAAAATTTATATACTCATCCTGAACCTCAAATTCAGCGGCCTCATCCCTTATCAGAACATCCCACTCATCAATAATTATTATAAACTGTTTTCCAGTTTTAGCATTTATATTTGACAAAGCATCGGGCAGCGAACTTATTTTTTCAGTTATAATCTGCGGAAAGTTTTCTCTTAACTCATCCACTATATTTTCAGTGATATAATTAACAAAATTTTTCGGATTTCCGGCAGGTTCTAAGCACCATTGCACATCAAAATGAATTACATCATATTTGTTTAAACTTTCTTCAAAACCATCCAAACTTCCTATTTTTAAATCTGAAAATAATTTCTTTGAGTCGCACCCTTTACTGTAATAAGCCGTAATCATATCTGCCGTAACAGACTTTCCAAAACGCCTCGGACGGCTGTTACAAATAAAAGCTGCGTTCGTATTTATCACCTGATTAGTAAAATCAAGAAGTTCCGTTTTATCAATATATATTTTAGAATTTAATGTCCTTTTAAATGCAGCATTATCCGGATTTAAAAATCTCCCCACTCACCAACACCCCTTTCTGGCATTCTCTTGAAATACATTTTTCTTTATATCTTTGCAATCATTATATTATGCAATCTTCATTTAAGCAAGCTAAATTGCATTACGCTAACAAAAACTGTGTACATGCTCAAAGAAATGTTTATATTCATCAAAATTATACTAAAAAAATTTCAATTACTAAAACACAAAAAAGCTGTGGCTTCACTATAAAACCACAGCTTTTTAAAATCTCTATGTGATAAATCAATATCATAATCATTATACGGCGGATATTTGCAATCCACTCTGCTATTTACCTGATAGAGTTAAATTCTACCATATAGCTTCATCTCCTGATGAAGTACATCTGCCAGCGTATCATTATACACTCCCGGCAGACATCTCCAGCTCCAGTTTTTATCACTGAGTGTTGACGGTGTGTTCATTCTTGCATTTTTTCCAAGTCCGAGGATGTCCTGCATCTGCATAATTGCCGTATCCGCAACGCTTGCCCATGCCGTACGCATCATTCCCCAATGATATCCTTCTGCTTCTGAAAGACGCATATATTTCTTCGCATATTCTGCATCTTCTTCTGATATTGTATCAAACCATCCAAGAATTGTCTCATTATCATGTGTTCCTGCATATACAACACAGTTTTTAGGATAGAGATGAGGCAGATATCCTGACTCCGTATCCCTGCTGTCAAATGCAAACTCAAGAACTTTCATTCCCGGAAATCCTGTATCTTTAAGAAGCTTTCTTACTGAATCCGTCAAAAATCCGAGATCCTCTGCTATGATTGGAAGTTCTCCAAGTTTTTCTTTTATAACATTGAACAAATCTATTCCAGGTCCTTCTTTCCATTCTCCGTTTCTTGCAGTTTTGTCACCATATGGGATAGAATAATATGCATCAAACCCTCTAAAATGATCTATACGAAGCATATCATATATCTGCGTCTGATATGCTATTCTGTCAACCCACCAGTTATAATCCTGTTCTTTCATGACTTTCCAGTTAAACAAAGGATTACCCCAAAGCTGACCATCTGCTGAAAATCCATCAGGCGGACATCCTGCCACACTTATCGGCATAAGATTATCATCAAGCTGAAACTGTTCGGGATTTGCCCAAACATCTGCACTGTCACTTGATACATAAATAGGAATGTCACCAATTATTTTAATTCCATTTTCATTTGCATAAGCTTTTAACTTTTTCCACTGTGTAAAGAATAAAAACTGTACACATTCCCAAAACTTTATCTCATCTTTTAACTTTTCTCTTTCTACTGCAAGAGCTTTGTTATCTCTTTTTCTAAGAATTTCCGGCCACTCAAGCCATGATACTCCATTTTGCTCGTCTTTTATTGCCATAAATAAAGCATAGTCAGAAAGCCATTTATGATTTTCTTTTCTAAATTCTGTAAGCTCTGTCTGATATTTTTCTTCTGCAGTCTTGGCAGCCTTCCTTAAAACTCCAAATCTCCTGTTATATAGCAAACCATAATCTGCTTTCTCCGGGTTGCTGCCCCAATCTATATTTTTATACTCATCTTTTTCAAGAAGTCCGGCTTCACTAAGTTCATCAAGATCTATCATATACGGATTTCCGGCATATGATGAAAATGACTGATACGGCGAATCTCCATAACTTGTCGGACATATTGGTAATATCTGCCAATATGATTGTCCTGCCTTATGTAAAAAGCGGACAAATTCTCTTGCTGCCTCTCCCATTGTTCCAATACCGTAAGGTGATGGCAATGATGTGATAGGCATTAAAATTCCTGCTTTTCTCAAAATATTTTCCTCCTTTTACACTTTTGAAATATAAAACTGTTATAGGCAGTGATGATTTTTACGCTATAACAATACCGACACGCTCCCGCTATATGTCGGCTAACATTATCTGTTATATAAGCAAAGTCCAATAACATCATAATGTCAATTTCATATATATTTTTTATGTGATGTACTTTAATACTTATAAATTTCTTACACTTTCTCTTTCAAGAAGTTTAAATGGTATAGATACATCCCGTCCTTCATCCGGGTAATGTATCTGTCGCAACATAAGCTCTACTCCCTCTCTCGCCATTTTTTCCGTGTCTTGTTTTATAGTCGTAAGTCTTGGAATACAGTAATTTGAAAGACTTATCCCGTCAAATCCTATGACCGATATGTCATCCGGCACTTTTTTTCCTGCATCGCATATTGCACGCATCGCACCAACTGCTATCGTATCACTCAGTGCAATGACTGCCGTAACATCCGGCATATTCTTTAAAAGTTTTTTCATTGCCTGATATCCGTCCTCCATAGAAAATCGACATTGCACATAACCTTTTTTCTCATCAAATGGTATATTATTTTCCTGAAAACTCCGAATACATCCCGCATATCTTAGAGAACTTATCTGTGTTGCCGACAATATTCCACCTACAACACCTATCTTTTTATGACCTTTTTTTATAAAATAACTGCCGACTTTATATGCTGCTGCCTCATCATCTGTATAAAATGATGAAAGATTACTTATATTAAGACTTCCGGCACTATTTGTGACAAGAATACAAGGTACATCTATTCCTTCAAATTCATCAAAATAATCAAGATTTCCGCCAAGAAATATAATTCCTTTAGGATTTCTTTCACGACACAGCATAAGTGCACATTCCACTTCGTTTGCATCTTCATCTATATATGATACTTCTGCAATTTCTCCATTTTTTGAAAGGAGCATTTGCATTTTCTCAAGAATATCTGCAAACAGCATATTTTGATTTCCCTTTACAATGATTGAAAGCGATGACGCAGCCTGCCTCTTTAACTGCCGTGCATTACTGTTAGGCTGAAAATTACTTTCTTCTATAACTCCCATTATCTTTTTTCTTGCTTTGTCACTGACATCAGAATGATTGTTCAATACCCTGGATACAGTCCCTATACCATATCCTGACAATCTGGCGATATCTTTTATAGTCATACATTTGCCTCACTTTTTAATTTCATGATATTTAAGAACTTTTTAGCCCCTAAAACACCTTTATCAGATAAAGTACCATATGACTTCATCTGATAAAGTATATTTCATGCAAAATGTATTTTAACCTTTGACGGCTCCGGCTGCAACACCTTTGATGATATATTTCTGACAGCATAAGTAGAATACTATAACAGGGATAACTGCCATGATAAGACAAGCCATAATAGCACCCATATCAACTCTTCCGTAACTTCCCTTCATATACTGAATGATAATTGATATTGTCTTATATTTCTTTATATCAAGTGTAAGATATGGAAGAAGGAAATCGTTCCAAATCCACATTGCCTCAAGTATTCCTACAGATATAAGAGTAGGTTTCATCATTGGTACTACAACGCTGAAGAATGTTCTTATAGGACTGCAGCCGTCAATCATAGCTGCCTCCTCAACTTCAATAGGAATTGATTTTACAAATCCGCAGAACATAAATACCGCAAGACCTGCACCAAATCCAAGATATATTATCAAAAGACCCCATGGTGTATTAAGTCCAAGTGAATCTGCCGTTCCTGATAAGGTAAACATTACCATCTGGAATGGAATTACCATTGAGAATACACAAAGAAGATAAATTGCTTTTGTAATCTTTGTCTGTACTCTTGTGATAAACCATGCACACATTGAACAGCACACAAGAATAAGAACTACACCGCCTACCGTAATAAATACAGTCCAACCGACAGCCTTAATAAATTCATATTTTGTTATTGCCTCTTTAAAGTTCTCCAATCCGACAAAATTCTTTGATGTCGGCATTTTAAAAGGCTCCAGATTGATAAATGTCTTTTTCTTGAAAGAGTTCATCAATACAACAATAATTGGTGATACAAATATAATTGAAATAACCGTAAATAATAATGTAGCCAAAATTCCTTTTACTTTTTTCATTACTGCTGCACCTCCTTACTTCTTGTAAGTCTAAGCTGTAACATACTGATAACTATAACTGCAAGGAAGAAGATAACTGCCTTAGCCTGACCTACACCTTCATATCCAACTCTTCCATAGAATGTATCATAAATATTCAATGCAAGCATCTCCGTTTTATGAAGCGGCTCACCACCCGTAAGTGAAAGGTTCTGGTCAAAGAGTTTGAATGAGTTTGTTATTGTTAAGAATGTACATATTGTTATCGATGGCATCATGTTTGGAATAGTTACATGGAAAAGTCTCTTCCAAGCGTTTGCACCATCAATCATAGCAGCTTCTTTTAATGAATCAGGTATTGCCTGCAGACCCGCTATGTAAACTATCATCATATAACCTATCTGCTGCCAGCAGATTAAGATTACAAGACCCCAAAATCCTAATTTTGCATTAAGTTTTAATGCCATATCAAAATGACTGAATATACCATCAAATATAAGCTGCCATATATATCCAAGTACAATACCGCCAATAAGGTTTGGCATAAAGAATATTGTTCTAAAAATATTAGTTCCCTTAATTTTCTGTGTAAGTGCAAGTGCAAGTGCAAATGCAAGAACATTAACAAGTACAAGCGTCACTATCGCAAATACTGCCGTAAATCCAAATGCATGAGGGAAGGTCGTATCCTTAAATGCTTCGATATAATTGCCTATTCCCACAAAATCAGCATCCTTGATAGTGGTAAATTTACAAAATGATAAATAAATTCCTTCGATAAATGGCACGATAAATCCTATCATAAATGCTGCCATAGTAGGAAGCACAAATACCGGCCAGTATTTTCTTATTGCTTTTTCCATAATAATCCTCATTTCTGCACATTCCACTGTGCATAGCACAAAATGCATTGCCGCTCACTGTCCTGTGAACAGTAACCAAAATACAGTTGATTTATTAATATTTGTTCCCTTATTGTCATTACCTACACTACTATTTATGCAAACAATAACTCATTTTTAATAGAGGGGAAACATTTTACCGTTTCCCCGCCTATAATTTCTATCATGTCACTTCACGGTCTATACCGCAATTTAACAACTAAACTATTACCATTCCGGCATTTATTTCTTAGCTGCTGCTGCTTCTTTCTTCCAGCCATCTACAAATGCTTTCTTTACAAGATCCCAGTTTGCATCAGTCTGCTTAGAAGCATATGTTGTAAGTGCAGAGCCAAGGTCGTTCTTCCACTTCTCAGATGGCATAGTTGTAAAGTTCCATGTTACAGGTTTTTTACCCTGTTTTACATAATCGTTTGCAATGTTTACAAGCGGATTATCTGAAGTAAGGTTCTTTTTAAACGGAATAACAAATCCCATTCCATCCTGTCCTGATGGCATAGCTCCTGCTGCACCACACATACATTTTACTGCTGTATCATCTGTTACACACCAGTTCATGAAATCAAGTGTTGCCTGAATATCCTCTTTTGATGCTTTCTTATTTACACACCAGTAGTTCTCTGTACCTGTACAAAGTCCCTGGTTTTCCTCTCCGTCTGCACCAATATAGATAGGTAACATTCCAAGATTATCATCTCCAAGGTCTGCTATATCTGAGTATGCCCATGTACCATTCTGATAGAATACTGCTTTCTCTGTAACAAATTCTGCAACTGCATCATCACCAGTCTTTGTGCTAAGCTGTTTAGAGCTTGTTGTGGAATTGTTAATATATAAATTCCAGATATTGCGATAGTTGTCAAGATATGTTCCCTTGATGGCATCTGTATTCTCGATTCCATCCTTCTGATACTCATAGTAAATAGGAAGGTTTGCAAGATGTGTCTTGAATCTCCAATCTGAACTTCCATCCATACCTGCTGATGTAAATGCTGAGAATCCAAGGTCTTTGCTTCTCTTTGTTATGTCTTCTGCAACTTTCTTAAGATCATCAAAGCTCTTTATGTCATCCTGTGTATATCCGGCTTTCTTTAAAAGATTTTTGTTGTAAATGATACCATAAGATTCTATAGCATATCCGATACCATCAACTGCATCACCATCTTTTAACAAGAAATCATCACTTGTAACCTGTTTTGCAATATCAGAATCCTTAAGGTCATAACAATAATCTTTCCAAGATGCAAGTCCAACCGGTCCGTTTACCTGGAACAATGTTGGTGCTTCGCTCTTACCCATCTCACTCTTTAATGTTGTCTCATACTGGTTAGCTGCTGCAGTTACTACATTCACCTTAACACCTGTTTTATCTGTGTAAAGCTTTGCAAGTTCCTGCCACTGTGCATCAGCTTCAGGCTTGAAGTTTAAGTAATAAACTGTTCCTTTAGCTTCTTTCTTACCACTTTCCTTTTTATCACTTGCACCGCCACAGCCCGTAAGTGCTGATGCTGTCATAACTGCTGCAAGTCCAAATGCTACAAGTCCTTTCTTTCTCATAAATATCCTCCTAAATTATAATATTGTTGTTTCCACTGTTTATATTTTAAATAACTTTAAAATACTTTACTTTTTCATGGAAACGGTTTTGGAAATGTTTCTGGAAATGTTTCCATTTCGTTGTAACTAAAATATATAACATTTAGATAAAAATTGCAATATTTTTTTTTAAATTTTGTGCTTTTTGTCACTTTGCACAAATTTGTATTATTATTATGCTCATTTTAGACGCTTTTTTATGCACTTTTACTATATTTATTTTTACAGAGCGAACATTCGCCATTTATAAACCATCAAAAAAATGGCATCACACTACTTTACGAGCATTTTCCTATTCAATAAAAAAGCAATACAATCCTTTTTTTCAGATATGTATTGCTTTCTCTAAGCCAATAAAACATTATTTTTCTAATTCTAATGCTATTCCTTATGTGTATTTTAACCAAAATCTTCACATATTATGCAGTATTTTTACATAAATTGCGGTATTCCATAAGTTTATCCCGTGCACTCCTGCTTATGTGTTTTGGCACTTCTATTCCTACCGTGACATACTGGTCACCATAGGTCTTTCCATCCTTTTTAGATACAACACCTTTTCCCTTAAGGCGTATCTTCGTGCCGTACTGTGTTCCCTCTTTTATCTTACACTCTACATCACCATAAAGAGTGTGAACACGCACATTTCCGCCAAGAACTGCCGTTGTGTAAGGCACATTTACTTTTGTATATATATCCTGCCCTTTTCTCTCATAACCCGCTTTTTTACCTACTTTAACCCTGAGGAATAAGTCTCCGTCCTCTGCTTTTCCTATACCCGGATGACCTTTCCCTTTAAGTCTTATACTGTTTCCGTCGTCAATTCCAGCCGGTATATGAACTTTTAGCGACTGCTCATTTCCTGTACTGCCATTATGCAAAGTAATCACCTTATCACATCCAAATACAGCCTCATCAAATGTTACTTCTATGTCTGCCTCTGCATCATCGCCTCTCATATCATAACCAAATCCCGATTCCTGACCTCCTGTACTGTAAAAATGTGCTCCTGAAAATCCGTCATATCCTCCAAAATCTCCCCTTTCACGAAAGCTGCCATGACCACCAAAACTTCCACTGCCTCCAAAGTGACCGTCATTAAACAAATCGCCAAATATGTCACCAAATATATCCGATGCATCTCCCGTAAAATGATACTCTCTATGCATTCCGTCTGCGTTATAAGACTGACCGCCTCCCGGTGAAAATCCCTCTTCAAATGCAGCGTGACCAAACTGATCATAAAGTTTCTTTTTTTCAGCATCACTAAGTACATTGTATGCCTCTGTGACTTCCTTAAACTTCTGTTCAGCCGCCGCATTTCCCGGATTCATATCAGGATGATATTTCTTTGCCAGCTTACGATATGCTTTTTTTATCGTCTTATCATCAGCATTTTTGTCTATTCCAAGAACCTTATAATAATCCTGCTTTGCAGCCATAAGAAACTCCTCCTTTCTCATTTTCCGGTAATTGCCAAACTGCTTATATGTTATGTTACTTGTGCATATAAGCAGTTTCGCAATAACCTGTTTCAATTTTAAAAGGAGCGATTCTTTACCGCTCCTTCCATCACCTTTATCTAATATATGATAGTACAATTTTAAAATACGAAGATATATTAAGATATACATTCAGAACCTCTTTTTGACAATCCTGAATATATTATCCAATCTTATATCTATTACAAAATTGAGATATATTTGTCTTCTTCTTTCTGCGGTAATGCTTCTTTCTTTGGTACATTTAATGTAAGCACACCGTTTTCAAATTTTGCTTTTATATCTTCCTGTGTAAGTTCTTTGCCTACATAGAATGTTCTGCTGCAATTTGAATATACTCTCTCTCTGCATATATATCTGCTGTTTTCATCTTCTACTTTATTGTCTTTATCTGATGCGGCAGTGATTGTCATATATCCGTCTTTTAATTCAGCTTTTATCTCGTCTTTCTTAAATCCCGGCAGATCCATGATGACTTCAAAACCATCTTTGCTTTCTTTTATATCTGTTTTCATCAATCCGCTGTTATAATAATTCTTTTTGTAATTTCTTTCAGGTGCATCAAAAAATCCATCCATTAAATCATTTGCAAAAATACTAGGCATTAACATAATCAATCTCTCCTTCCAAAAATCTGTTACCGTCTGCATCTGTGATGCCGTTGGTAACTAAAACCTTATTTATTTTAATATTGTTTGTTTCTCTGTTGCTGATTATGTTATACTACTTTTATTAGCACTCGTCAATATCGAGTGCTAATAATTTTTGTGAACTTTTTGTGAACTCACTTTGTTTATCAAGTCATATTACAACTCTCTTCTTAACTGTAAGTCAAGAAGCCCCCTCGCTTTCAGCTCAGTCAATTACATTCGACTTCGTTTATGACACACTACCAGTATTTCTTTCTTTTAAAAATCACAAGACTCACCACAACTATCAGCACACTTATACCTATCACGGTTGGATAAGCGTATTTCATCTTTAACTCAGGCATATATGAAAAGTTCATTCCGTACCAGCCTGCTATCAGTGTCAGCGGAAGAAAGATAGTCGTTACTATCGTAAGCATCTTCATTACATCATTCTGATGTATCTCTATCTCCGACTGATAAACATCCTGCACCTGCATCGCATATTCCCTTAATATCTGCGTTTCCTGTGCTAGTCTTGTCATTTTTTCCGAATACATCTTAAAAAGTTCCACCGTTTCTTCCGTGAAAAATTCTTCTTCATTGCCCGCAAGTTCATCCCCCGCTTCTGCGAGCTGTGTATAATAATGATAAAACCTCGCTATTATCTTTTTCAATTTCAAAAGACCTATATTAAATTTGTCGGACTGTTCTTTCATTACCTGCTCTTCTATCCCAGTTATTTTATGCTCTATTTTCTGCAAAAAAAGCAGCTCATCTTCTATAAATGACATAAAAAAATCATATATAAATCTTTCCAGTGAATAATCTTTTGCTATAGCATGCCCGGATATTTTTATTATATTTTTATCAATCGAATCATCATCACTTAATATTATTACCCTGTCTTTCAATATATATATTGCAAAAAGTTCATCCTTTTTTCCATATTCTTTTGCAGGCATCTGAAAAGTTCCATACAAAAAATCCCTGTGGCTCTCCATCTTGCAAAAATGAATTTCATCAACAGTATGCCATATTCCACACTTTTCCCACAATATTTTTTCATTGTCCCACTCAGTCATCTTAAATACACCGACACATTCCCCACTGTCCCAGAATGTGCCGAGGTCGATTTTAAATATACCATCCTCTTTTATCTTATAATACATTTGTTTACCTTCTTTATTTTATATTATGTGCTCCCGTTATCTCCTCAAAACAAAGATTTTCTAGAGTACACCATATTATTTCCCTTTAAATTCCTTTTTATGTAACAGTTCAGCCCCAAAAAAGATAAGTCAATAATATATGAGCTTGCTCAATGTATTATTGACTTGTTTTTTGGGGCGGAATAGCCTTTCATTTATGAAATGAAGTAAACACAAGCTGCATAGCAGCGACTGACAGCTTGCTGGCAGGTTTACGAATGTAATAAATGAGGGGCTGAACTGTTACCTTTTTATTTGTTTTTTCTTAAAGTTTATTGTAAAATGCTTAATGGATTTTTTGAATACAATATGAAAGGACGATTTAGATATGAAGAAAAAGATATGTCTCCTGCTCTGTCTCTCGCTGGTGCTTCTATCGGCATGCGGCAGAAAGTCAGACAATATAAGGTTTGGTGCTGCCGATATAGGCGGTATGTACTATGCTTTTGCGAGCAGTTTTTCGGGTGCCGTATCAAAAGACACTTCCGATTACAAATTTGAAGTTAAAAACACTGCCGGATCTGCGGCAAATTTAAGACTTTTATCCGACAAATATATAGACCTCGGTATCGCACAGGCTGACCTTATAAAAGATGCCTATGACGGCACAGGATATTTTAATGGCAATGTCTGCAACGGTTACAAGGCGGTAGCCGCTCTTTACACCGAGGCCTGCCAAATAGTTGTAAAAGCAAATTCTGACATAAAAACAATTGATGACCTTCAGGGTAAAAAAATCTGCATAGGTGCTGAAGAATCCGGTACTGAGATCAATGCAAAGCAGATACTTGAATTAAGCGGTCTAAATTCAAAACTTGTCGAAATGGCAAACCTTGATTATACGGATGCCGCAAAACAGCTTGCAAACGGCAGGATTGATGCTTTTTTCTGTACGGCCGGTGTTCAGACAACAGTTATATCCGAGCTTACAAAAGAATGTCGCATAAAGATTTTAAATATTGATGATAAGTGTATTAAAAAACTTATTACTGCTTATCCTTATTATTGCAAATATGAAATTCCTGCAAACACATATGCGGGTCAGACTGAAAGCGTAAATACAATAGGTGTTAAATCAGTATTGCTTGCATCTGATAATCTTTCTGAAAATGCAGTAAAACAGTTTACTGAAACATTTTTCAAACACAGCAAAGATTTGCAATATGCAACCTCACTTGAGCTTATAACTGATGAAAAGACTGCTGTTTCTGGCATTGATATTCCTTTCCATCCGGGTGCAGCCGCATATTACAAAGAAAAAGACATTACTGTTAAGACAAAATAAATAATGATAATAAATCATAAGCTATTTACTTATGAGCGGGGATAAATTGTTTTTATATATCATTATAATAACCTGCTTAGAAACGAGGAACTTTATGAAAATTCAATTAGATATGTATCAGACTCTCGCAGCAGCCGTTCTGGTACTTTTACTTGGAAATTATTTAAGAAAAAAAATAAACTTTTTGGAAAAATTCTGTATTCCGGCACCTGTTATCGGCGGATTGCTATTTGCTATCTTTACTTGTATATGCTATACCACGGGAATTATCGAATTTTCCTTTGATGATACGCTCAGAGAAGTCTGCATGGTATTTTTCTTTACATCAGTAGGATTTCAGGCAAATCTGAAAGTTTTAAAAAGTGGTGGAAGATCCCTGATAGTCTTTCTTGGTCTTGTCATCACGCTGATATTTTCCCAGAACCTGCTTGCCATAGGACTCTCAAAACTGCTTAATTTAAACCCTCTTATAGGTATGTGTACCGGTTCGATACCTATGGTCGGTGGTCACGGTACTGCCGGTGCATTTGGTCCGGTTCTTGAGGATTTCAACATACATGGAGCAACGACTATCTGTACGGCAGCCGCTACTTTTGGGCTTATAACAGGAAGTCTTGTGGGTGGTCCTATCGGAAAGCGTCTTATTGAGAAAAGAAAACTTATGGACAATGTTCCGACTGAGGATGACAGCCTTCTGGTCGAAGATGAAGAAAAGCACCAGCGTCACACAAATATGTATGCAGCCGCAGTATTCCAGCTTATACTTGCAATAGGACTCGGTACGATATTCTCGTATTTTCTCACAAAGACCGGTCTTACATTTCCTATCTATATAGGTGCAATGCTCGCCGCTGCACTTATGCGTAATATTACCGAATATTCAGGTAAAGGAACAATTCATATGGGTGAGATAAACGACCTCGGTGGTATATGTCTTTCACTCTTTCTCGGAATGGCAATGATAACATTAAAGCTCTGGGAACTTGCCACTCTCGCCCTGCCGCTTGTTATCCTGCTCGCAGCACAAACGCTTCTCATATGCGTATTCACATACTTTGTCATATTCAATGTTATGGGAAGAGATTATGATGCAGCCGTGCTTTCTGCCGGAACATGCGGATTTGGTATGGGTGCAACACCAAATGCCATGGCAAATATGCAGGCTATCTGTGACCGCTATGTCCCGTCCGTGAAAGCTTACCTTATAATTCCGCTTATCGGAAGTTTATTTGCGGATTTTATCAACAGTCTTGTTATTACATTTTTCATCAATATACTATAATAATTTTTAAATGGAGGGATTTTTTATGTTTCATTGGAAAAATAAAAAAAAGGAAAAACATGATGAAGAACAACACGATTATGCTCTAACTTTTGACAATGTAGCAATTCCGGAAGTTCATACACACAAAACACACGAGGAAATGACAGAAAATGAAAATGAACAATCTTCCGTAAACTATGACAATCTGGCTATCCCAGAGGTTCATATCAGGAAAAAATAGACCGAGCAAAAAAACGCGGGATACATCTTGGCTGTTAAGACAAAATGCATCCCGCATTTTAATTTACTTTATTTTTGTTTCTATATTTTAACACAATTTATTGGCATGAAAAGTCTTAGTCATTATATAAAAAATCTGGTATTCTCTCATGAGTAGTAATAAGATACCATTTTCCTTCAAATTCTATATAATGGTTATTGTTACCGATATCAATATAAGTGAAATTCAATTGAGCATCGTTGGAAATACGAAAGTTATAAGCATCTTGTGTTATACTTTTATTCATAGCATGAGCCTCCGGAAGTATGATTGTTTTTGGACAACTCAATTATACCAAAACTAGACGGTTTCATGCTATTTTTATGCCAGTTATTATTGAATTTTCAAGGTATATAGGCACTTATTCAAGTACGAAGTTTGAGTAAATAAAAAAATATTGATTTAGTCTACCAATTAGTGTGTTTTTGTTGTATAATAGTTTTGTCGTACAGGGTCACTTTCTTTCTTAATGTTATAGTTCAAATTCATTATACACCAGAAAGCCCTGTATGATTTCTTTTTTTGAAAAAAGTTGTAAAGTGGTGTATATTTACATAAAGATTTCGTACAAAAGGAGGAGTATCTTATGTTTAAAAATTTAAAAATGAAAACTGCATTGACAAGTGCAATAACCGTTCTGACTATAATATGTATAACAATATTATATATATTCACACAGACAGGAATGACAAAATTAATGAAAAAAAGTGCTCAGGACAGCATGAAAACTTCACTCAATTCACAGACTACACTTATAAGCGAATATGTTTCCCATCAGGAAGACCTTTTAAAAAAATTCAGTATAAGTCCCATGATAATTGATTATCTAAAAGACCTTAATAACAAAGACAAACAGCTTAAAGCACAGCAATTTACTGAAAATTATTTTAAAGGACTTGACAACTGGGAAGGTATATACTCAGGCGAATGGAATACTCATGTAGTTACCCACTCAAATCCAAAAGTTGTCGGTATGACTACGCGAAAAGGTGATTCCTTAAAGGCTCTTCAAAATGCCATGAAAGAAAATAACGGACTTTACAACGCAGGTATTATCGTTTCCCCTGCATCACAGAAGCTTATACTTTCTATGTACTGTCCTGTCTACGACACAGACGGAAGCACTATTGTAGGCTATGTCGGCGGTGGTCCATATATGGAAAAGCTCGAAAGTCTTTTAAATGAAACAAAAAAAAATGACAAAAAATCTATACAATATTCGATGCTAAATGTCTCATCAAAAATGTATATTTTTAATGACGAGGATACCTCTCTTATCACAAAAGAAGCAACAGACAAAGGTATTTTAAATGTTATCAATGACATAAAAAAAAGCAAAAAAAATACTAATGATGCATTTACATACAAAAATTCAAACAATACATCCTATGTAATGTCTTACCAGTATGATAAAGAACATGACTGGGCTGTTATATCAAAAGCAAAAGAAAGCAGTTTATATTCAGATGTCTATAAGACAATGCGCACACTTGCATTATTCTGCATTATATCGTGCATAATGATATCTTCTTTATCATGGTTCTTTATACATATGCATACAAAACCTCTTACTTATGTAACAGACGCATTACTGGAATTAAAAGAACTCAAGATTAAAAAGCACGATAAATTGCGAAAATATATCAATGCAAACAGTGAAGTAGGTCAGATAAGCACGGCACTTAACTCTCTGAGTGATTCATTTGAGGACATTATACAAAAACTCGGTTCATGCTCAGATTCACTTACAGATTCAGCGGTAAGGATGTCAGACTCTTCCGATATTCTTATACAGTGTGTTGATGACAATGCCAATGCAACCGAACAATTTGCCGGACATACCGACCAGATAAATGATACTGTTTCACAGGTTGATGATGGTATCAATGATATTTCAGATGTTGTATCACAAGTAGAAACAAAAATACAGCTTGGTGATGCACAGAGTAGCGAGCTTATAGAAAAAATCAGCCAGATGCGAGACATAACAAACGCCTCTCTTGAAACAGCAAATATAAAGATTGACGAAAACAATCATGCGATTCAGGAAGCTATCGTCAATTTGCAATCACTTACACAGATTGACGATATGGCAAAACAGATTCTTGATATCACAAGCCAGACAAACTTACTTGCCTTAAATGCCTCCATTGAAGCTGCACGTGCCGGTGAAGCCGGACGCGGTTTCAGTATTGTGGCAAACGAAATAGGTAATCTTGCAGAAAGTTCACGCCAGACAGCCACATCCATCCAGAATATATGTAATGAAACAAAAGAGCATATATGTATGGTACAAGACTGTTTTGACAACATTATAAACTTCATGGAAGAAGATATAAAATCACAATTTAAAGACTTCCTTGAGGCAACAAATGAATACAACACATCAATAGGACAGATAAAGAATATTATCCATGAAATGCACGATTGCTCAAACGAATTTGTTAAAGCCGTTTCAGATATCAAATCACAGATTGACAATGTACAGAATAATCCTGACGGTATTACAATGCACACTGAAGATGTTATTAAAAAAGTGGAACAGACTAAAAAAATCACGGAAGACCTTACAGATATTGTCCGCAAAAACGAAGAAAATGCTTTGGCTATTAAAGAAATAATGAATCGTTTTTCACTTTGACTTGAATTTTAGCACACTCTCCTCACTCCTTGCATCACAGCCTTCAAAATGATATAATCTTTTTTACAGAACACACATGGCTTTTGCCATGTGTGTTCTATGTTAATAACAATGTACTCCCATTATCTTACGAACGAAGAATTTTGAGAGTTCATTACTAAAGAATGGAGGCTCCTTATGAGTGAAAACAAAGAATTTTTAGGTACTGAACCAGTCGGAAAACTTCTCTTAAAACTGGCAGTTCCATCCGTAATATCACAGATTGTCAATATGCTCTACAATATTGTAGACAGAATTTATATCGGTCATATTCCAAAGACCGGAAGTCTTGCTCTTACAGGACTTGGTGTCTGTATGCCTATCATTATGATAATATCAGCTTTCGCCGCCCTTATCGGTTTCGGCGGTGCTCCGAGAGCTTCAATCTTTATGGGCAAAGGCGAAAATGACTCAGCCGAAAAAACTCTCGGCAACTGTTTTACGACACAGATAATCATTTCGATCATTCTTACTATTGTTCTTCTCTTTGGCAACAAATTTTTCCTTATGGCATTTGGTGCCAGTGACAACACAATAGATTTTGCAACAAGCTATATGAACATCTATGCTTTAGGAACTATCTTTGTGCAGCTTACTCTCGGAATGAACTCTTTCGTAACGGCACAGGGCTTTTCAAAAACTGGAATGCTTACCGTAGTTATCGGAGCCGTATGCAATATCATACTCGACCCGATATTTATTTTTGTGCTTGGTCTTGGTGTAAAAGGTGCTGCCATTGCTACCATCATTTCGCAGGGTGTTTCCTGTATATGGGTAATCTCATTTTTGACAGGCAGAAAAACTTTTTTGAAAATAAAGAAAAAATACCTTATGCCTTCGGCTGATGTTATCCTGCCATGTATGGCTCTCGGTGTTTCAACATTTGTCATGCAGGCAAGCGAGAGTGTTATCTCAGTCTGCTTCAACTCATCACTCTTAAAATACGGCGGTGATGTTGCCGTGGGAGCAATGACAATACTTACAAGCGTTATGCAGTTCGCTATGCTTCCATTACAGGGTATCGGTCAGGGAGCACAGCCTGTCACCAGCTACAATTACGGTGCAAAAAACACAGACCGTGTCAAAAAGACATTCAAAATCCTAATCACTGTATCACTCAGCTATTCTGTTATTTTCTGGGCATTGATACAAATGTTTCCAAGTGTATTTGCAGGCATATTCAGTTCAGATAAATCACTCGTGACATTTACGGCTGATGCACTTAAAATCTATTGCGGAATGTTATTTATGTTTGGAATACAGATAGCGTGCCAGATGACATTTGTGGCAATAGGCAATGCAATATGCTCGGTTATAGTCGCAGTTGTGAGAAAATTTGTACTTCTTCTGCCGCTTATCTACATAGTTCCAAATTTTGTGTCAAATAAAACGAACGGAGTATATATGGCTGAACCGATTGCTGATTTTATTGCAGTATCATTTACCGTAATAATTTTCTCAGTCCAGTTTAAAAAAGCACTTCGCAAATTGAAAGAAATTTAAAAAGAAACTTCGCAAATTGAGTAAAGTTTAACACCTGATATATATATAGGTGAAAATTTGTCAATTATAGCTTTAATTTCCTTCAACTTTTGTTACTTTTTTCTATTGACAAATCAGTTCTAAAAAACTACTATACTTTAGTAAAAGAAAGAATGAATGGAGGAATCATTATGAGATTATGGAAAAAGGCATTAAGCCTTGTACTTGTATCAGCCATGGCATTTTCTATGTGTGCCTGCGGCAGCAAGAAAGATGAAGGAAGTAAAAAAACTGACACTTTTAAGATTGGCGGCATCGGACCTACAACAGGTGACGCAGCCATCTACGGAAAAGCCGTGCAGAATGGTATTCAGCTTGCAGTAGACGAGATAAACGCTGCCGGAGGCATCAACGGCAAAAAGATTGAATATAAATTTCAGGATGACCAGAACGACACAGAGAAATCTGTAAACGCTTACAACAGCTTAAAAGACTGGGGTATGCAGATGCTTGTCGGAACTGTTACATCAAACCCTTGTACAGCAGTTGTTGAGCAGACACACAATGACAATATGTTCCAGCTCACACCATCAGCAACAGCAGTAGAGTCAATCCAGTATGACAACGCATTCCGTATGTGTTTCTCAGATCCTAACCAGGGTATTGCTTCTGCTGATTATATCGCAGACCACAAACTTGCTTCAAAAATTGCAGTAATCTACAACAGTTCTGATCCTTACTCATCAGGTATCTACCAGAAATTTGCTGCAGAGGCAAAGCCAAAAGGACTTAATATCGTAGCTGCCGAAGCATTTACTGCTGACAGCAAGACAGATTTCTCAGTACAGATTCAGAAAGCTAAGAGCGCCGGTGCAGAAATGGTATTTCTTCCTATATATTATCAGGAGGCATCACTTATCCTCGCACAGGCAAAGAAAGCAAACTTCACACCTAAGTATTTCGGATGTGACGGTATGGACGGAATCCTTGCACTTGACGGATTTGACAAGAGTCTTGCAGAAGACCTTATGTTCCTCACACCATTTACACCTGATTCAAAAGACGATAAGACACAGACTTTTGTAAAGGCTTACAAAAAGGCATTTAAAGATACACCTATTCAGTTTGCTGCCGATGCTTATGACTGCATCTACACTATAAAAGCGGCTGCCGAGAAAGCAAAGATCACACCTGATATGAGCATTTCTGATATGTCAGATGCATTAAAGAAATCCATGACAGAAATCGAGCTTAGCTGTCTTACAGCAAAGAGCATCAAATGGTCTGCAGACGGTGAACCAACAAAAGAGCCAACTGTTGTAGTTGTTAAAAATGGTGCATATGATATAGCTGAGTAAAACATAACGGATAATACCATAATTTCCGGTGCAAAGCAGCGACTGACAGTTTGCTGGCAGGTTTACGAATGTAATAAATAGAAAGCTGAACTGTTACTTAATTTCTTTGCATTATATGATGATTTTGTAGATTTTAAAGTAGTTATATGGTAATATATAAGTCTGTATGAGTTTTAAACAATTCTCATACAGACTTTACTTTTAAAGAAACAGGAGGTAAACCATGAGCTTTATATCGTATTTATTTAACGGATTAAGTCTTGGAAGCGTTTATGCAATCATTGCCCTTGGTTATACAATGGTATATGGCATAGCAAAAATGCTTAACTTTGCACATGGAGATGTAATCATGATCGGTGCTTACATATCTCTTCTTTCTATGACAAACGCAGGAATACCGGCATTTCCGGCACTTATAATTTCGATTGTAGCCTGTACGGTTCTTGGTATTGTTATTGAAAGAATTGCTTATAAACCACTAAGAAATGCATCTTCTTCACTAGCAGTTCTCATCACTGCAATAGGTGTCAGCTATTTACTCCAGAATATCGCACTTTTGCTTTTTGGAGCAAATGCACAAACTTTCCCATCAGTTATAAAATGGGAAGGACTTTCACTTGCCGGAGGCAAACTCAATCTTTCCGGTGAGACAATCATTACTATCTTAGTATGCATAGTGATAATGGTTCTGCTTATGCTTTTCGTTCAGAAAACAAAACCGGGACAGGCTATGCGTGCCGTGTCTGAGGATCGTGGAGCAGCACTCCTTATGGGTATCAATGTAAACGGAACTATTGCACTCACATTTGCAATCGGTTCAGGACTTGCCGCAATCGCCGGTGTGCTTTTATGCTCAGCTTATCCAAGTCTTACACCTTACACTGGTGCAATGCCTGGTATCAAAGCCTTTGTCGCTGCCGTATTCGGTGGTATAGGTTCAATCCCCGGTGCATTTATAGGCGGTATCCTCTTAGGTATTATTGAGATATTTGGTAAAGCCTACATTTCATCACAAATGGCAGATGCGATTGTTTTTGCCGTACTTATCATTGTCCTTCTCGTCAAACCGACAGGACTCTTAGGCAAAAAAATTCAGGAAAAAGTATAGGAGGCAGATATATTATGTCAAAGAAATTATCTAAACAAAAATTAAATGATATTATCACTTATGGTATAGTTATAGCTGCTTTTGTCATAATGCAGATTCTTATAAATGCAGGAGAGATTTCCTCTCTCTTTCAGGGACTCATGGTTCCTCTTTGTACTTATATAATACTCGCCATTTCCCTTAATCTCGTTGTAGGTATTCTCGGCGAATTAAGCCTTGGTCATGCAGGTTTTATGTGTGTCGGTGCATTTACAAGTTCATTCTTTTCAAAAGCTATGCAGGACACTATTACAAATTCGACTGTGAGATTTCTTCTTGCACTTCTCATTGGAATAATCACGGCAGCAATCTTTGGAATCATCATTGGTATTCCGGTATTGCGATTAAACGGTGATTACCTTGCCATCGTTACACTTGCGTTCGGTGAGATAATTAAAAACCTTGTAAATGTCCTTTTTATAGGAAAGGATTCAAAAGGATTTCATTTTTCAACAAAAGATGCCGTAAGTTTAAATATGGAACCTGATGGAAAGATTATATTAAATGGACCTCAGGGAATAACCGGTACACCTAATGACTCGACTTTCTTTATCGGTTTTATACTTATTCTCGTAACATTATTTATAGTATTAAACCTCATTCATTCAAGAGACGGTCGTGCGATTATGGCAATAAGAGACAACAGAATTGCCGCTGAGTCTATCGGTATCAATATTACCAAATACAAACTTATGACATTTACAATATCAGCAGCAATGGCAGGTGCAGCAGGTGTTCTTTACGCACACAACCTCTCAAACCTCACAGCCAACACAAACAACTTCGGTTACAATATGTCAATAAACATCCTTGTATTCGTAGTTCTCGGCGGTATCGGAAATATCAGAGGCTCTATCATAGCCGCTGTCGTGCTTACACTTCTTCCTGAGCTTTTGCGTGGAATGTCAGACTACCGTATGCTCATATATGCTATCGTGCTTATAGTCATGATGCTCTTTAACTGGGCACCAAAAGCTATCGAATGGCGCGAAAAACACCTTTCATTTAAAAAGAATAAAAAGGAGGCGGCATAGTATGGAAACTTTATTAGATGTTCAAAATCTTGGTATTTCTTTTGGTGGTCTCCGTGCCGTAAACAACTTCAGCATAAATATTGGCAAAGAGCAGCTTTACGGACTTATCGGACCTAACGGTGCAGGAAAAACAACTATATTCAACCTCTTGACAGGTGTTTACAAACCCGACAGCGGAAAGATAATCTTAGACGGTAATGACCTTACGGGAAAATCCACAATAGAGATAAACAAATCCGGAATAGCAAGAACATTCCAGAATATAAGACTTTTTTCACAGCTTACCGTGCTTGACAATGTTAAAACAGGACTTCACAACAACCACCATTATTCAACGCTTGACAGCATACTTCGTCTTCCACGCTATCACAAAGTCGAAAAGGAAATGAATAATATTGCAATGGAACTGCTTGAAGTGTTCGGACTTAAGGATGATGCAAATGTCCAGGCTCAAAATCTCCCTTACGGACAGCAGAGAAAACTTGAGATTGCAAGAGCACTTGCCACAAACCCAAAACTGCTTCTGCTCGATGAACCGGCTGCCGGCATGAATCCAAATGAAACAGAAGAACTTATGGATATGATAAAATTCGTAAGAGACCATTTCCATATGACTATTCTTCTTATTGAACACGATATGAAACTCGTAAGCGGCATCTGTGAACAGCTTACCGTACTTAACTTCGGCGAGGTGCTTGCACAGGGCGATACATCAGATGTGTTAAATAACCCGCAGGTTATTAAAGCTTATCTGGGTGAATAAATAGAGAAACTCCATAGTAGAAATTCTCCATAGTAGAAATTCTCCATAGGAATTTCTTGTGTAAACCACTATGTTGTTGAGTTTGGATTGCAGCATCTTTTTAATTTTAGAAATGAGGGATAAATTATGGCAATGCTTGAAGTTAAAGATTTAGAAGTTTATTATGGTATGATACAGGCGATTAAAGGTATCTCTTTTGAAGTGAATAAAGGTGAGGTTATCGCTCTTATCGGTGCCAACGGTGCAGGTAAGACTACTACCCTACACACGATAACAGGACTTCTCTCTCCTAAAAAAGGAAGTGTTATGTTTGAGGGAAAAGACATAACAAAGATACCTGCACATAAAATAGTATCAATGGGAATGGCTCATGTCCCTGAGGGGCGACGCGTTTTTGCAGACTTAAGCGTATATGAAAACCTTAAATTAGGAGCATACACTAGAAAAGACAAAGAAAACTTAAACAAAGACCTTGAAAGCATATATGAAAGATTTCCAAGACTTGCCGAGAGAAAGAACCAGTCGGCAGGAACATTGAGCGGTGGTGAACAGCAGATGCTCGCCATGGGACGTGCACTCATGTCAAAACCATCAATCATCCTTATGGATGAGCCGTCAATGGGACTTTCACCAATCCTTGTAAATGAGATATTTGATATTATCGAGTCTATAAGCAAATCCGGTACAACTGTTCTTCTTGTAGAACAGAACGCAAAAAAAGCTCTCTCAATCGCAGACAGGGCATATGTACTTGAAACAGGAAAAATCGTAACAAGCGGCAAAGCAAGTGAATTACTTGAAGATGACTCGATAAAGAAAGCTTATCTGGGAGAATAAATAGATAAGCTCCATAGGAGCTTATCATTAGAAGAATGCACAGGCATTAAAAAATGCCTTTATGCATTCTTCTACACCCCACTACTTTTTATCTTTAATCAAAATATATATTTGCGAAACAAAAGGAGGTATCACTATGGGAAATATGGTTATTACGGTTTCTCGCCAGTACGGCAGCGGCGGTAAAACTATCGCTGCCATGCTTGCCCAGAAACTTGGTATCAACTGCTACAGCCGTGAAATTTTGAAGATGGCTTCTGAGGACAGTGGCATTAATGAAAGGCTTTTCGGTATGTCCGATGAAAAAATCCGTCATGCAGGCTGGTTCAAGACTTTAAGCCGCCCTTACACGGGCGAACTTCTTCCACCTGAGGATAAGGGCTTTGTCTCCGATGACAATCTTTTTAATTATCAGGCTAAGACAATCAAAGAACTTGCCGAAAAAGAATCCTGCATCATTGTCGGAAGATGTGCAAATTACATATTAAGAGACAATCCTGATGTACTGAGTGTTTTTGTTCATGCTGATGATGATTTCTGTCTTGCAAGGGCTATGGAGCGTAACAGTTTCAGCGAAAAAGAAACTAAAAAATTTATTGAACGCACTGACAAATACCGTTCGGACTTTTATCACTATCACACGGGACATCACTGGACGGATGCGAGATATTATGACCTCTGTCTTGACAGTTCAAAACTCGGTTTTGAGAAATGTGTCGAGGAGATAGAAGCTTATGCTAAGATAAGATTTAGAAAGTAAAGGATTTTTCTATTGCTTTGAAAACCTAGTGTACTGACCTGATGACTTTTAGTTAAATAACTTAGGATAAATTTTCAGTCTGCAAGACGGAAGAATGAGCCGTAGCGGGCTACGGCGATTGATGACAACGAAGCAGATGGGAATTTATACAAGTTATTTGGCAAAATATCAACAGGTCAGTACACTAGTTTAAGAAAGATTATAAAATTGCTAAGCGTCGAGGATTGGATATAGGTTGCTATGTTTTTACCAGGTGCTGACAACTTTCGATTTTTGGAGGTAAAGAGAATGATGAATTTAGTGGCACTTCCGTGCCTCTGTGTAGATGTTTTTGATGGAACGGATGAACTGCGTGCTGGTGGTGAAGCCCTCAATTTTGCAGTTCATGCATCAAAATTTGAGGAGTTCAATGTTTCGATATTGGGTGCGGTTGGGCAGGATTTCTACGCAAAATTTATTATGGATTCTATTTCTGATAAGAGAATTGATGTAAGTCATGTAAGAGTTGAAAAGGATAAAGTAACTGCAAATAATCGTACATATCTTACAGCTGACGGTGACAGATATTACAAAGATGATTCATGGACGGGCGATATTGTTGATAAAATGATATTGAATCAAGATGAATTGGATTTTATCAAAAATTCGGAGGTTGTATTTGTACATTTTTGGGCAGGCTGTTTTGGACAAATTATAGATTTAAAAAAGAATAATAACTTCAGATTGGCAGTGGATTTTGCAGAATATCGTAATTTTAAAGATATGGAAAAATATGCACCATATATAGATTATTTCATGATTAGTGGAGAGGAATCAATTCTCCCGATATTTGAAGCATTTTCGAAGAAGTATAAAGGACTATTTAATGTGTCTTTAGCTGATAAAGGAAGTGTTACATACTATAATGGTGAAAAATATTTTGTCAAAGCTAATGAAGTTAAAGAAGTGATTGATACTACAGGATGTGGAGATAGCTACCATGCAGGATTGGTATGTTCTCATTTGATAAAGGGGGATATTTACGAGGCTATGAGAGTTGGTACAGGATTTGCAACAGAGACTCTGTCCCATTATGGTGGATTTTAACAACTTCCTGTTTGACAAAATCTCTATTTTTTATGCAAAATTAGCAAAAGTGTCTTTAAGCAAAATGTACTTGATTTGGAGACAGGAACATTGGAAATATATGCAATCACTGCGGAAAAATTTGAAATATTGCATTATGTTTCAATTCTGGATTTAGAGAAGATATAAAAGATTTTGTATTTTGCAAAAGAGAAACTTTATCATATGGTAATTTAAGATAATGATAATAGTGTGGCTAGGTGGTTAGTGGAGCTTGTTTAATGCAATAATTTTTTGCCAGGACAATATGACTTTATGGAGAAAAATATGTGTAAAGAACTAAAAAATTAATTTACAGGATACCGAATGGGAATATGATTATATTGACCATGATGGAAATATCGCGAGAGCATATGAAAACAGCGGAGGAATATTATAATGTCAAAAGATGAGTATTTAATCACAGATGTGCCTCTTAAAGCACTGACGGTTTTTGCACTGCCGATGATTCTTGGCAGCTTTTTTCAGCAAATATATAATATGGCTGACTCAGTTATCGTCGGCAGGTTTGTGGGCTCCTCAGCACTTGCGGCTATCGGTGCATGTGCGGCACTGACAAATGTATTTATTTGCGTGGCATTGGGGGGAGGTGTTGGTGCCGGTGTGTTTGTGAGCCGCTATTTCGGTGCCGGAGAGTACGGAAAAATGAAAACAGTCGTGTCAACATCCTTACTTAGTTTTTTGATTCTAAGTATAGTTCTTGGTGTTTTTGGCTTTTGCTTTTCAAACCCGATGATGAGGGCATTACAAACCCCTGCTGATATACTGGATGATGCAGTGTTGTATTTGCGGGTTTATTTTGTGGGATTTCCGTTTTTGTTTATGTACAATATCCTTTCAACGATGTTCAATTCCATAGGCGAATCAAAAATTCCGTTAGGACTCCTGATATTTTCGTCTATCTTAAATATCATTATGGATCTTTGGATGGTAGCAGGTCTGAGGCTTGGCGTGTTCGGTGCGGCACTTGCAACTTTGATTGCACAGGGCATTTCCGCCGTATTATCTCTTTTACTTTTTTTGAATCGGATGCGGCAATATGAGAGTAACTTTCAACTATTTGATTGGTGCGAGCTTCATTCTATGTTTAGAATAGCTGTTCCGTCAGTGCTCCAGCAGTCTACAGTGTCTATTGGTATGATGATTGTACAGGCAGTTGTAAATCCTTTTGGTACACAGGCACTTGCGGGTTATGCGGCGACGATGCGGGTAGAGAATGTTTTTTCTCTGATTTTCGTATCAATCGGCAATGCAGTTTCGCCGTATGTTTCCCAAAACCTTGGTGCAAACAAACCACGGCGAATCAAAAAAGGCTACAAAGCTGCATTAATATTGGATATGTGCTTTGCAGCCATTGCTTTCATCGTCATTGAAACGATGCACACGCAAATTTCCTCGCTGTTTCTTGGTAAAGATGGAACAGCTCTGGCATATCAGGTATCCGGGGATTATATGAGATGGCTTGGATATTTTTTCATTTTTATGGGGATTAAAATGGCAACTGATGGAGTTCTTCGAGGTCTTGGAATCATGCGGCCATTCCTTATTGCAAACATGGTAAACCTGGCAATCCGCCTGTCAGTTGCATTGATTTTTGCACCGCGTTTTGGTATTGCTTTTGTCTGGCTTGCTGTACCGGCCGGTTGGTTTGCGAATTTTTTAATATCCTATGTAGCTCTTAGAAACTCATGGCCGACTGATAAAGTGGAAATCTCCCAATAATCTAAATTAATTTATTAGGGCTGAAAGAGCGATTGAATGTTTTGAGGTTATAGACAATGGCTTGCATTGAGAGAATGAAATTGTGTTGCCGGTTGAATTAGTAAAAAGAAAGGGTACGAGGGTGTTATAATGTCAAAGTTTATGAAAACATTATGTGGAATAGCAATTCCTGTTACATTGCAAAGCATGCTGCAGGCATCATTTTCAATTGTCGATCAGATAATGATCGGACAGATGGGGGAAACTAATATATCAGCAGTTGGATTATGCGGTAATTTTTCTATGATTTTTTCAGTGGTGATTGGTACGGTAAGTACAGTTGCAGGGACACTGATTGCACAGTTTATTGGAGCTGAGGATGCAAAAGAGGTCTGGAGCAGCTTTAATAGAAGATTATGTATGCAGGGTTAGTTGGTGCAGTTGTTGTGTCTGATTGCTGCATATGTATTCAAGTGGGGGATTGCAGGTGTGTATATGTTACTTACAACAGAAGAAATATTCAGGCTGATTGTGTCACTGGTTATTTTTAAAAAAAGAAAATGGATGATCAGTTTATCATAGCAGAAAGTGACGGATGAGAATTTTGATTCTGGTATTTAAATATGTGTGGAAGTATGGTAGTATATAAAAAGACTATGAGGGATTAGGAGGTATATATATGGAGTTTGTTTTTTTGAATGCCGGCAACGGCTTTATGGGATTTTATGGTTTTCCGGGAATGTTTTACCGTATGGATCCTACTTATTCATTGGTTGTAATAGGTGCTGTTATATGTATGATAGCATCGGCTAATGTGAGCAGATCATTTAGTAAATACAGCAGATACGGCTGCAAGAGAGGAACAACAGGTGCACAGGCGGCTGAAAAAATTCTTCACGATGCCGGTATATATGATGTGCAGATACGACATATTTCAGGTGACTTGACTGATAATTATAATCCTGGAAATAAAACACTTAATTTATCAGATAGTGTTTATGGTTCTTCGTCAATAGCAGCAGTCGGGGTTGCGGCACATGAATGTGGTCATGCAATACAACACAATGTAGGCTATATTCCTATTAAGATAAGAAGTGCGATAGTTCCGGTTGTAAACTTAGGTTCAAAACTTTCATGGCCCATTATCATACTTGGTGTGATACTAGGCTCGTTTAATATGTTAAATATAGGCATTTTATTATTTGCCCTGACACTTGTGTTTCAGATAGTGACACTTCCGGTAGAATTTAATGCATCTTCCCGTGCATTAAAGATACTTGATAAAAGTGGAATGTTATATAAAGATGAAGTGAGAGGTGCAAGGAAAGTTCTTACGGCAGCAGCAATGACATATATAACGGCAACGGTATCTACACTTCTTCAACTGTTAAGACTTATTCTGCTGTTTGGAAGAAGAGATGATGATTGATATTTAGTGATTACAATACATTTGTGTTGTAATTGGAATATCTGTAGTGGGAAAAGTGATATATGTTTATATAAGCGGGAATATGTCATGAAAGTTGGTTGACATTTCAATCATATGCTTGATAATATAATATTAAGTATGTGTATATGCAGAAATAAATAATATGATAAAGATAATAGTTTAAACTAAAAATACACATAGGATTATATATTGTTAAATTATGGAGGATAAAATGGACGACTCAGCTTTAAAAGGTGAATTGATAAACGGGCTTGCAGAGGCATTTAATGAGAATCATTCACAGAAACCGGAAGGTTCAAGATTTAATAAGGCGACAGGTACACTTATGGCGTCAAATACATTTGTAAATCTTGCACTTAGTTTTGTGGATGGTGATGGCTACATTAAAGGAAAGGTATATAAGTGTAGTCATGTAGAGAATGACCATGTAAGGATAATAGGTGAAAATGGCAAAGAAATACAGATAAATATAAATGATCCTGATTTTTCATTTAAGATAAATCCGAGAAAAGTAGAAAAATAGTTTTAAAACAGAAATGTACTCTCGGAATCTTCCAAATGAAGAATTTTGAGATGTATTTTTAAAATCTGCCAAAATGATTCATTTTGAGAAGATACCGAGAGTACATCAGAATAAGAATGGAGAAAAAATGGCAGAAAACAGACATAGTATAGAAGAGAGAGTTGAACTCTCTCTTTTGTATGATTTTTATGGGGCATTGCTTAAGGAAAACCAGCGTCGTATGTTTGAAGGGAGTATTCTTGATGATTACAATCTTGCTGAGATAGCGGAAGATGAAAATATCACAAGACAGGGTGTACATGATGCGATAAAAAGAGCCTGTAAACAGTTGCGTGAATATGAACAAAAGCTTGGTCTTGTCGAGAAGTTTGAAAAGCAGAAAGAACTTGTAAAAAAACTTCATATCATTCTTAAAGGGATGAACATAGGTGACGAGGGTGAACTTGAGGAAGTCTATTCTATCATAGACGAGATACTCGACGAAGAATAAGACTGTTACCCAAATTTAAAAAATGTCAAGAAAAATACTTGACATATTTTTTTTGCTGTATTATACTGTTCAAGGTGTCAGAGAAAGTGCTGTGTGTGCAGATATTATATATTAGTATATGTTGCAGTGTTTTTATAAATAAGTATATTTGTTCAAAGGGAGGTTGTTATGGCATTCGATAGTTTAACTGAAAAATTACAAAATGTTTTTAAGAACCTTCGCAGTAAGGGAAGACTTACGGAAGAAGATGTAAAAGCAGCTTTAAAAGAAGTTAAGATGGCTCTCTTAGAGGCTGATGTAAACTTCAAGGTTGTAAAGAATTTTGTCAAGACTGTTCAGGAAAGAGCTGTCGGACAAGATGTTTTAAATAGTCTTACACCGGGACAGATGGTAGTCAAACTTGTTAATGAAGAGCTTGTAACCCTTATGGGAAGTGACACTACAGAGATAGCACTCAAGCCATCAAGTGAGATTTCAGTGATACTCATGTGTGGTTTGCAAGGTGCCGGTAAAACGACAACAACAGCAAAGATTGCAGGCAAGCTTAAGAAGAAAGGCAGGAGACCTTTACTTGCAGCCTGTGACATATATCGTCCGGCAGCTATAGAGCAGTTGCAGAAAAATGGCGAGAAACAGGGTGTTGAAGTTTTCACTATGGGAACGAACCACAAACCTGTTGATATAGCAAAAGCGGCTATAGAGCACGCTTCTAAGAACAATCTTAATGTTGTTATTCTTGATACGGCTGGTCGTCTTCACATAGATGAAGATATGATGGCTGAACTTCAGGAGATAAAAGAAAATGTAGAGATAGATGATACTATTCTTGTGGTCGATGCCATGACAGGTCAGGACGCAGTAAATGTTGCGACTACCTTCAATGAAAAGATTGGTGTTGACGGAGTCATTCTCACAAAGCTTGACGGTGATACAAGAGGTGGTGCTGCACTTTCTATCAGAGCAGTCACAGGTAAGCCTATTCTCTATGTAGGTATGGGTGAAAAGTTATCAGATCTTGAGCAATTTTACCCTGACCGTATGGCTTCAAGAATTCTTGGTATGGGTGATGTACTTACACTTATCGAGAAAGCGGAAGCTGAGATAGATCAGGACAAGGCAAAAGAGATGGAGCGAAAGTTCCGCAAAGCTGAGTTTGATTTTAATGATTTCCTTGATCAGATGGCACAGATGAAAAAGATGGGCGGCATCCAAAGTATTTTAAGTATGCTTCCCGGAATGGGACTGCCTACTGATCTTGAGATAGATGACAATATCTTTAAGGGCATAGAAGCTATCATTTATTCTATGACACCTGAGGAAAGAGGAAACCCTGCTATTATAAATCCATCAAGAAAACGCCGTATCGCAAAAGGTGCAGGTGTGAATATTGCTGAGGTAAATAAACTTATGAAGCAGTATGAGCAGTCAAAGAAGATGATGAAACAGATGTCAGGAATGATGGGTGGCAAGGGAAAGAAAAAAGGTAAGTTTTCAATGCCGAAATTACCTTTTGGTTTTTAAAAAGTTTTCAGGTTTTACATTTGTGCGTTGCATAAGATATGTGAAATTTGATATAGATGATTATTTCAAGGAGGTGAAAACATGGCAGTAAAGATCAGATTAAGAAGAATGGGTAAGAAGAAAGCACCTTTCTATAGAGTAGTTGTTGCTGATTCAAGAAGTCCTAGAGACGGAAAGTTCATCGAGGAGATTGGTACTTATGATCCAAATCAGGATCCTAGCGTATTCAAATTCGATGAGGAAAGCGCTAAGAAGTGGCTCGCAAATGGTGCAAAGCCAACTGAGACAGTAGGCAAGCTTTTAAAAGAGGCAGGTATCATGGAGTAATTTCCGGATATGGTGCAGGACGGACAGACAGTTTAAAGACTGTCTTTTCGTCGTTTATAAACTGATTGCCAAAAAGGAGGTTTCAGGTTTATGAAAGAATTAGTAGAAGTTCTTGCAAAATCCCTTGTTGATTATCCGGAACAGGTCACTGTTACAGAGACTGAACAGGATAATGAAATTCTCTTGGTTTTGAAGGTTGCTTCAGATGACATGGGAAAAGTTATTGGAAAACAGGGACGCATTGCAAAAGCAATACGTGCTATGGTGAAAGCAGCAGCTTCACGAACTGATAAGAAAGTTATTGTTGAGATAGAGCAGTAATCGTTGCAGTGAAAATCTATTGAGGATATAAACTGCGGCATATATATTTGCCTGTACCATCTGGGTATGGGCTTATTTTATATAGATAATTTTTATGGAAAATCATATGGAGGAAATATGACGGATTTATTCAGAGTAGGAGTTATAGCGAATACGCATGGAGTGAGGGGAGAGGTCAAGGTTTTTCCGACTACACAGGAGCCGGAGAGATTTAAAAAATTGAAAGATGTAATACTTGATACCGGAAAAGAAAAAATAGACCTTGAAGTAAAGGCTGTAAGATTTTTTAAAAATCTTGTTATCGTGAAGTTTAAGGGAATTGATAATATAAATGATATAGAAAAATACAAAGGCTGTGACCTCTATGTCACGAGAGAAAACGCCATACCTTTAGAGGAAGGTGAGGTTTATCTTGCAGACATTATAAATTCAAAAGTAATAACGGAGGACGGCGAGGAATTTGGTGAACTTGTTGATATTTTGGAAACAGGTGCAAATCTTGTATTTGTCGTAAAACACGATGGAAAAGAGGTGCTTTTGCCGGATATACCTGACTGTGTAAAAGAAGTAGACGACAAAAATAAGGTGGTAACGGTTCATATAATGAAAGGATTACTTGATCTATGATGAATTTTCATGTGATGACATTATTTCCTAATATGATAAACAATGCGATGGCAGAAAGTATAACAGGCAGGGCGATAAAGGCAGGTCGTATAACTGTAAATGCCGTAAATATAAGGGATTTTGCAGGAAATAAGCATAACAGTGTCGATGATTATCCTTATGGCGGAGGGGCAGGAATGGTTATGCAGGCGGCACCGGTTTATGGATGTTATAAGGCGATACAGGAAAGAATTTTGTCAGCAGAGGATGTAAAAGATAACAGTTGTGCCTGTGAAAGAGATAAAGACGCAATGGATTTAGCTGATATTTCTAAAGAAGAACAGCAGAAAGAATGTGATAATACAGATAGTTATTTCTTTGATGATAAAAAAAAGTCTGACGATGAGAAGAAAATAAGAGTAATATATCTCTCACCACAGGGAAAAACATTTAATCAGGAAATGGCGAGAGAGTTCGCAAAAGAAGAAAATCTTATTTTCCTTTGCGGACATTATGAGGGCATAGACGAGAGAGTTCTTGAGGAGATAGTCACTGATTATGTTTCGATAGGAGATTATGTGCTTACAGGAGGGGAACTTCCAGCTCTCGTTATGATGGACACTATCTCAAGACTTGTTCCGGGTGTTTTAAACAATGATATGTCGGCACAGACAGAGTCATTTTCAGATAATCTTCTGGAATACCCTCAATACACAAGACCGGAAAACTGGGAAGGTAAATTTGTACCGCCTGTGCTTCTGTCAGGAAATCATAAAAAACTTGCCGAATGGTATAGGGAGCAGTCTATTATAAGAACTGCCAAAAGAAGACCCGACCTTATAGGAAAGGCAGAGCTTACACAAAAAGAGCGAGAGCTTGCCGAGATGATAATGGCAGGAGAGGATGAGAGTGCTGATAAAAAATAAAAGATTTTGTTTAAAGTTATACGATATAAATATTTGCACACAATGAATTTTATATTTTCAGATGGTGGATATATGGAATGTTAAAAGAAAAGTATTTAAATGCAGATGAAAAATTTGAGAAATTGCTCTATAAAACCGGGATGATTATCGGAGTCCTTTTAATAGTTGTACTTTGTATAATAGAGATTTTACATATAGATGTTTTACATATTGTGAAATGTTCGTTTCATACATTGACAGGACTTTACTGTCCGGGGTGTGGAGGAACGAGAGCAGTCGTATTTCTGTTAAAAGGAGATTTATTAAAATCTTTTTTATATCATCCGTTTGTGTTATATTGTGTGGTGTTTTACATATTATTTATGGCAAAGGGAACATTGGCATATATTTTCAATGATGGAAAAGGGTATATGAAATTCAGGATGTGGTATGTATATGTCGGAGTTGCTTTGCTTTTAGGACAGTTTGCGGTAAAAAACTTTCTTTTGATAGTTTGTGGGATTGATATATTAAAGAGTTTATGAGAATAGTGTGCAAAATCCATATGCACAAGAGTGGGAATTAGTATTTTAAATATGTACTCTCTAAATTCTTCACTTAGAAGATACCTAGAGTGCATTAAATTAAGAATGGAGGAATGACTATGGAGAACGAAGAAAATAAGGTTTCTTTGGAGAAAAATGATAATGAAATGAATAATGAGACAAATGTTTCATTTTATCAGAATGAGAATTATGGGCAGCAGGAACAGCAAAATGTTGGAAATACAAATCCGTATGGCAATACGGAAAATTCATGGAACAATGCAGGATACCAGGATGTAAACGGACAGGGAGCAAGCCAAAGTACATTTAGTCCGTCAGGGTTTGCGATAGCATCTCTTGTACTTGGAATTTTGTCACTTGTATGCTGCTGTTTCTGGTATGTTTCAGGTATATTTGCGGTAATTGGACTTGCATTTTCGATAATCGTTCTTGTGAAACATAAACCCGGCAGAGGTATGGCAATAGCGGGGCTTATCTGTTCGGCAATAGGACTTATCATAGCGGTGATTATGGGAATTATGGTTATCTATATCGGAATGAATATGTCTGCTGATGATTATAAGAAGATAATCGACCAGATAAATAGTATGGAGTAGGGGAAGTAAAATAAATTCTAGAAATTTATGGAGTTGGAGGTGAGTTATATAATGACTAAAAATAATCTGGGTATGCGGGAAATAACAGTGGCTGAAGCGGAGAAACTTGGCATAGATTTGTCTATGGCTAAAATCTGTAGGATATTACGAAAACTTGCAAAACTTGACAGACTGAAACTTGATGAAACGGAGCACAGGAGCGGTTTGAATAAACATTTATTTCATTATATTGAATATTGTGGGGAAACTGTGCTTGAGTATGTGAAAAATTATCTCTCAAATTTGCAGCCATATATGATAGAAAGAAGAAAAGACCAGGAAAAGAAGAAATCTTATATCTGTGTTATAGACAATATGTATCGTATTTCGGTATATATTAATGTTGACAAAAGTTTTGGAGAGGAAATGATAGTTTCGTTTCACGAAGATAATATAAGAGGTGTGGCAAAGACAAATGCTCTTATTAAAAATAAGAGAAACAGGCTGGTGTCGGTTTTTGCAGACAGCTATGGCAGTATTGATATGCAAAATGGGAATGTATCTGTAAAAGTGCTTGCGCAGAGAGGCATGAAAGTTTTACCGTTAGATATTATTGGCTTTAAATGCAAAGATATGTTTATTGTGAGGGAAGCTGATATTAATAATCAGTTTTTAAATTATTGTAATGAGTATATAAGAGATTTATATACAAGCAATTTAAACCTGGATTTTGACAAGATTGAAGTGTTTTCAATGTTACAGCAGATTAGTTTTACATCATATGGAAGAGATACATTTTCTTCGGTATCATTGCTGATTGATTCTATGGTTTCACAGCCTGATGCAATAAGCAGGCAGGCTGCGGATTTTGCACTTATAACTTTTGTCCAGTCATTACAGTTGACAGATGAGCAGAAAAAGGAACTTGTTGAGTTGTTGAATGAAAAGTATATGGTGACAAGTATAAGAGGGATAGACGATATTTTGTATCGTGTAAAAACAGCTCTTGGAAATGATGACATTTTTCCTGAACTTGATATTTTAGAATAATTTATAATATTTTGATGCAAGATAATAAGTTGACGCAAGAAAGCAAATAGAATAGATTTCATTGATATTAAAAACATAGTATAAGCAACTACAAGCATTGTTCAAAAAATAATGGTCATAGAACATCACTATTTTATCGTGTTTTTTGCGGCTATTTTAAATATAATTATAAAAAAGAATTTAATAGTATTTACTCAGGGATTTTGCGAATGTAATTATAGTGAACCGGAGTGGAGTTTAATTTCGTTAAGGGAAAAAATTTAGGTGATTTATTTATAAAATTGAAACATTACAGGAGGTAAATGTGATTGACTGGTATAATGTGGATGTTATTACCTGTGCTGCACCTAATTTGAGAGAAAAGCCGGGAAATATACATAATCCGGGTGATGATGATAAATGTGTAAAAATAAGTGATAAAAAACTTTTGGAAATTCAAGAGAAACGCTTAAGAAGAATTTTGGATGTAGCTGTGGCTGAGGGAGAAGAAGCTGTGATTTTAGGAGCATTTGGCTGTGGAGTTTTTATGAATAAACCGGAAGTTGTTGTTTTGGCGGCAAGAAATGCAATAAAAGATTATTTGAATGCTTTTAAAGTAATTGAGTTCGCTGTTTATTGCAGTCCCAGAGATGACAGAAATTATAAAACCTTTGACAGGGTGCTTAAATCTATGGCACGATAAAATAACTTGACGAACATACATTCATGTGATAACATACTTATAAAAGTGGCGAAAGGAGCCAAACTTAATGGGACGATTTGTAAATCCGGATAACAGTGCGTTTCAGGTTGCATTAAATTCAAAAATATATGTAGATAAGACAGGTTTGCTTGAATATACAAACAGTGTTCTTGGGACAACTGAGGCATATATATGCAACAGTCGTCCGAGACGGTTTGGCAAATCATACGCTGCCAATATGCTTGCGGCATATTATAGTAAAGGCTGCGACTCTAGGGAGATGTTTTCAGGGTTTGCAATCGGCAAAAAAGAAGATTTTACAACACATCTGAACAAATATGATGTAATTCATATTGATATTCAATGGTTTCTTACAAATTGTGACGATATAGATAATTTTGTGGCATTTCTTACAAAGAGTATATTAAATGAACTTAAAGTTATTTATCCGATGGTGATTACATCAGATATAACAACTATTCCGCAGGCACTTTCCAATATTAGGGAAAAAACAGGTAATAAGTTCATAGTTATCATAGATGAATGGGATGTTATCATCAGGGATGAAGCAGCCGAAGAGAAGGTTCAGGAGGATTACATCAATTTTTTAAGAGGTATGTTTAAAGGTGTTGAGCCGACAAAATATATACAGCTTGCTTATATTACCGGAATTTTACCGATTAAGAAAGAAAAGACACAGTCAGCATTAAATAATTTCGATGAATTTACCATGCTTAGTGCAGGTGCGTTTGCATCTTATATAGGTTTTACAGATGATGAGGTGAAAGCACTTTGCAAAAACTATAATAAAGACTTTGAAAAAGTAAAAAGATGGTATGATGGATATATTTTGGAAGAATATCAGGTTTACAATCCAAAAGCGGTTGTCAGCGTGTTACTCAAGGGCAGTTTTAAGAGTTATTGGTCGGAAACAGCATCGTACGATGCGATAGTACCTCTTATAAATATGAATTATGATGGTCTTAAGACTTCAATTATAGAAATGCTTTCAGGGGATACTATAAAGGTCAATACAACTACATTCAGAAATGATACTGTGAATTTTAAAAGCAAAGATGATGTACTTACTTATCTTATTCATTTAGGTTATATAGGTTATGATGAGGTGAAAAAATCCGCATTTATCCCAAATGAAGAGATAAGACAAGAGTTAAAAAATGCGGTTGAGAGTAAAAGATGGAATGAATTCGATTCATTTCAACAGGAATCTGAAAATCTGCTTGATGCGACTATAGATATGGATAGCCGGAAAGTGGCAGAACAGATTGAAAAAATACATTTACAGTATGTATCTGTTATTCAATATAATAATGAAAATTCTCTCAGCAGTGTGCTTACGATTGCCTATTTAAGCTCGATGCAGTATTATTATAAACCGATAAGAGAAATGCCGTCGGGTCGTGGGTTTGCAGATTTTGTTTATCTTCCAAAACCCGAATATACAGATGAATATCCTGCACTTGTTGTTGAACTTAAATGGAATAAAAATGCCAAAACTGCGATGCAGCAGATTAAGGATAAGAAATATACAGAGTCATTATCAGACTACACGGGAAATATTTTAATGGTTGGTCTCAATTATGATAGGTCCGGTAAAAAACATGAGTGCATTATCGAAAAGTACAGTAAAAACAAATAGTTAAAAATTAAGATGAGCAAAATTTATTTTTTGCTCATTTTTTTATTCATCAGCTCATATATATAATTAGATAATGTGACTATGGGTAATAGTTAAACCTGCATAACAGTCATAAAAAATATATATGGGAGCGGTATGTATGGAAGAATATAGTGTATATAATGATATTTCAAAGCGTACGAACGGCGAGTTTTATCTTGGAGTCTGCGGTCCGGTCAGAACAGGAAAGTCAACATTTATAAAGAAATTTATGGAAATGTTTGTACTTCCGGGCATCAGGGATGAAAATGACAGAAAGCGTGCAATGGATGAACTCCCTCAGTCGGCGGAGGGAAAGACCATAATGACTACTGAGCCGAAATTTATTCCTAAAGAAGCGGTAAAGATAAACCTTTTTGATGGCAATGATATAAAAGTCAGGATGGTTGACTGCGTCGGCTATATCGTGGAAGATGCAGGAGGACTTATGGAGGGCGAGCGTGAGCGTATGGTTATGACTCCGTGGTCGGAGGAGCCGATGCCTTTTGCAAAGGCAGCTGAGTATGGAACGAAAAAAGTGATACATGACCATTCAACGATAGGAATAGTTATAACAACCGATGGTAGTTTTGGAGATATTTCAAGACAAAGCTATAAAGCCGCAGAAGATAAAACTATTTCTGAATTAAAAAGCATAGGAAAACCATTTATAGTAATAGTAAATTCGGCAAATCCTTTTGGCGAAAAGGCGAAAGATGTGATAAATGAGATAAAAGAAAGAACCGGAGTAACTCCTGTAGCACTTAACTGTATGCAGCTTAGCCGTGAGGATGTAAGCAGGATAATGAAAAAAATTCTTGACTCATTTCCTGTAAGTCAGGTTTCGTTTTATCTGCCAAAATGGGTTGAGATGCTTAAAACAAGTCATTGGCTTAAACAAGAGCTTGTATCAAAAGTCAGGGATATTCTTGCAAAAGTAAGCTGCATAGGTGACATAAATAAGGAAAATATGTTATCAGACAGCGAATATATCAGACAATTTGATATAAACAGTGTTGATATGACAAACGGAAATGTAAGCATCTCGGTTAAATTTGATGAAGAAAAATATTATCAGATATTAAGTGAACTTGTTGGTATGGATATTAAGGGAGAGTATGAACTTATACATATATTAAAAGAATTTGCCAAAAAAGGGCAGGAGATAGAAAAGATAAGCGATTCGCTTGCCGAGGTAAAAAGGAAAGGCTACGGAGTAATAACTCCATCAGTAGAAGATATAAAGATAGATGAACCGGAACTTATACATCATGGCAATAAATTTGGTGTAAAATTAAGAGCAACAAGTCCGTCAATCCACCTGATACAGGCTGACATTGAAACGGAGATAGCTCCGATAGTCGGAACAAAGGAGCAGGCAGAGGATCTTGTCAGATATATCGCAGGCGGAGAGGATATAGTTTCGGAGGATGGACAGTCGGGCATATGGGACACAAACATATTTGGAAAGACGGTACGACAGCTTGTTGAGGAGGGAATAGAATCGAAAGTAAATAAGCTGACTGACGAAAGTCAGGTAAAACTTCAGGACACGATACAAAAAGTAATAAATGACAGCAACGGCGGACTTGTATGCATTATCATATGACATAACAACGAATGCAATTTTCCAAAGAAAAGCAGTGCCTGCTTGCAGGAAAATGATTTTCTGGAAAATTATATGAGTGAAACGACCAGCGAGAAAACGAAGTTTTCGAGCTGAGCATTCGTTGTTATGTAAAAGTAACAGTTCAGCCTTTTATTTCCTCAATTCATAAACCTGCCAGCAAGCTGTCAGTCGCTGCTTCGCAGCTTTGGTTTATTTCATTTCAGAAATGAAAGGCTATTCTACCATAAAAAGATAATCAACAATACAATGAGCAAGCTCAAGTATTGTCAATTATTTTTTATGGCTGAACTGTTACATATAAAAATGTAATTTTCCAAAAACAGGTTGACAAATGTGCCAACCTGTTTTAATATATTAACTGTATTAAGGATGTTAATACAGTTAATAATGATAATACGGTTGTGGGAGACTTTGTTATCAGGAAGGATTGGGGATATGGCTGCAGGCAAATGTTTTGCGGGATGAACATAGGCTGCAAATAAGCGTTAGAAGCGTATATGACGGGAGGTGAGAGAAAGTGATTCAGATAAATTACCGTGATTCAAGACCAATTTATGAACAGATTAAAGATGGGATAAGAAAACTTATCGTGCAAGGGATTATGCAGAATAATGAAAAGCTGCCATCAGTCAGGGAACTGGCAACATCGCTTACTATCAATCCAAACACGATACAGAGAGCGTATAGGGAGCTGGAAGCAGAAGGTTATGTATATACAGTGAAAGGAAAGGGTTGCTTTGTAGCGGGTGTTCCGGAAGAAAACACGGCGAGGAAAAAGGAGCTTTTAAAAGAAATCGCAGATGCTTCGGAGGAGCTTAAATTTATGGGGATACAAAAAGATGAAGTGATTGCTGTTATAGATAAAGCATGGAAGATTTAAAAATCATTAGATTTATCTATAAGTTATTTTGCGATGTTAATATTAACAGATAGAGTGCAACAGGATTAAAAAATGATCTGATAGTTCTGTTTGTCACTTGGTGATGATAGTTAAGATGCAACAGGCGGGATGTATGGCAGCAAAATTGCATAACAGAAATGTGTGCATAATATGTAGTGCAAAAAACAGCACGGAAATGAGGTAAATATGATAGTTGGAAAAGATGTATGTAAAAGTTTTGAGGGGTTTAAAGCTCTGGATAATGCGTCGTTTCATGTCAGAAAAGGTTCGGTATATGGGCTTGTAGGACCAAACGGTGCCGGAAAATCTACACTTATCAGACACATAACGGGAGTGTTTGAACCTGACAGCGGAAGTATAAATGTGGCAGGTGAAAATGTTTTTGAAAATTCTGTTATAAAAGAGAAAATAGCATATATTCCTGATGATATATTTTATTTTAAACAGGCGAGCCTTGATGACATGATGAAATATTATGCGGGAATTTATAAAAATTTTGACAGGGATTTATATGAAAAACTTTGTGGAGGATTTCCGGCACTTGACAGAAAGATGCGTGTCAGGAGAATGTCCAAAGGTATGCAGAAACAGTCGGCATTTTTACTTGCGGTCAGCATGAGACCGGAAATACTTGTGCTTGATGAGCCAGTTGACGGACTTGACCCGGTTATGAGAAAACAGATATGGAACATTCTCTTAAATGAGGTGACTAAGTACGGAGTGACGGTGCTTGTGTCTTCACATAACCTCAGGGAACTTGAGGATGTATGCGATTATGTGGGGATTATGAATAAGGGAAAAGTTATAATAGAGCGTTCACTCGCTGAACTTCAGGGAAGTGTATCAAAGATTCAGATAGCGTTTGCAGATGAAGTTCCTGATTTTGGAAAATATGTAAATGTAGTAAATCATTCAGTTATGGGTAAGGTTCATACACTTATTGTAAAAGGAGACTCCGAAACAGTGGAAGATAAGCTTATGGGTTTAAATCCAATACTTATGGATCTTTTGCCGCTTACGCTTGAGGAAATATTTATTTATGAGTTGGGAGGAGAAAATTATGAAGTCAAAGATATCTTATTTTAATAAGGCTGTGTTTAAAAAAGATATGACACAATTCTGGTCATTGTGGGCGGTTGAGATAGTTATATCTCTGCTAATCTTTATAATGCCTCTTATGAGCAGTGTAAATGGAATAATACGGGAATATACGGGCAATACATTAAATGCAAGAAGTGATATAAAAGAATCTCTGATATCATTTACCGCAGTATTGGCAAATCCGGTATTTATATTTGTAATGGCAATAGTAGTAGCAGTAGTAGTATTTCAATATACTTTCAATTCAAGAGAAATGTATATGATACATTCATTGCCGGTCAAAAGGGAAACATTATTTATATCACATTATATTGCAGGTGTTGTTATGCTGCTGATACCGTATGTGATAGGATTTGCCGGATATATTATAGTTGGAAAGATGTATTGTGCCGGACTTACGATAAGTATGCTGCTTTTGGCATTTGAAGTGTTTGCAATGATACTGCTGTTTTATGGCATTGCTTGTATGGTAGTGATGGTAAGTGGAAATAGTATGATGTCAATTTCTATTTATTGTGTATTAAATGTACTTTATATAGGATTTTATATGATGTTCATGTCGGTAAACCAGATGTTTTCATATGCAGGTAGAACTGTTGATATGGAAAACATCCTGACTGGAAGATATGCATGGCTTAGTCCAATAGTTTTTTTATATAGAAAAACAGGTTTTAAATGGACTGGTGTGAAAAGATGGTCAGACAGCACTTCTTTAAAATCGGAGATAATAAGATGGTCAGAAATATTGCCGTTTGTATGTGCATTTGCAGCAGCTATAATCATTTTTATTGTCGCTCTTTTGTTATATAAATATCGCAAATCTGAAACAGTAGGTGATATGATAGCATTTAGTTGGGGAAAACCGGTTTACAGGACGGTATTTGCGATAGCAGGAGGAATGTTTTTTGCACTTATAAGCTGGACCATATATTTTCAGCAGGGTGTTGCGGATACAATGAACGGAGAGGGTGCATATGATATTGAAAGACTTATGGATATTGTCATGCTGATGATGATATGCGTGATAATATGTTATTTTGTCAGTGAGATGATGTTAAAAAGGACATTTTTTATCTGGAAAAGTTTCAGCAAAAAAAATTTCCTGATTGTTGTCGGAGGAATGTTAATGTTTCTGGTTTTGGAGGTGACAGGTGTTATTGGCATAAAAATTCCAAAATTAAATAATATCAGTGAACTTGAAATTACATCAGAAAATAATATTTTATATACGGATAAAGATGATATAAGTAAGTTTGTTAAATTGAATAAAGAGATAGAAGAAAAACGATTAAAGTCAGATGGAGATTCAACCTGCGGTGTCAGCTTTTGCTACAGATTAAAAAATGGAACTAAGAGAGAATTTTCGTATGAACTTCCGACAGGTCAGGGGACAATATCTGATAAGATAGTCCAGTGTGCAAACAGAAGCAAGCAAAAATATGAGGCGATTTTTTCAAAGGCGTATAAAGATGGAGGCTATAAATTACAAAATGTAGAGGTACAGGATTGTGATGGAAATTCTGAAAGTACAACATATGCTTCAACAGAAGAAGCAAGAGAGAAAATATATGAAGCCGTCTTAAAAGACATTGAAGAAGGAAATATAAATATATTAGATTTGTCATATCAGGGGGAGTCTGATGACAAGAGGCTGAACTTTAGGACATATGTAAATGAGAAGATGGCAGACAAATATAAAATGGGGGCTTATGAAAGAAAAAGTTTTTATGTAAATAATAAAAATCAATTTACGGAAAAAAAGATGTTAAATATAAGTTTTAAAGCAAAACACACACGGAGAGTAATAGAAGAACTGACGAATGACGGCAAGCTTAAGTTATTAGACTCAAAAGAACAATATTATGAATAATAAAAAATCCGCATGATTGTCTGGATTAAATGCAGTTATAAAGAACAGGCAGTAAAAAATATAAAATATAAAACCAATGATTTATTGACAGACTAAATTTCATAACTTATAATTATTTATTAGACTTCAACCTTTTATGGTCGGTCTGCAAACAGATATGGGTTTTGCAAAAGATTCTGACGCTATATGCGATAGCAGCTAATAGTGTTATGAGCAGGCAGTGGTGTGGATTGAGAATATCCGCTTAGTGACTCATGCAGACTGGCATAGGTTATGGAAATAGAGGGATGGTAAATGTCCCAATTTTAGCTGGAGGAATATAATCATGAAAAAATACGGTGTTAATGAACTTCGTAGAATGTACTTAGAGTTCTTCGAGAGCAAAGGTCATCTTGCAATGAAAAGCTTTTCTCTCGTTCCACACAATGATAACAGTTTATTACTTATAAATGCAGGTATGGCACCACTTAAGCCATATTTCACAGGTCAGGAGATACCGCCGAGAAGACGAGTTACAACTTGCCAGAAATGTGTCCGCACGGGTGATATTGAAAATGTAGGAAAGACGGCACGCCACCTTACATTTTTTGAAATGCTCGGAAATTTCTCTTTCGGTGATTACTTCAAGCATGAAGCTATCGCATGGTCATGGGAGTTTTTGACAAAAGTTATTGGGATGGAGCCTGACAGACTTTATCCGTCAATCTATGGCGAGGACGATGAGGCATATGCTATCTGGACAAAAGAGATAGGTGTTCCGGGGGATAGGATTACACGCTTTTACCGTGATGAAAACGGCGAGTGTGACAACTTCTGGGAGCATGGTGCAGGTCCTTGTGGTCCATGTTCAGAGATTTATTATGACAGAGGAGAGAAATATGGCTGTGGAAAACCTGATTGTAAGGTAGGTTGTGACTGTGACCGTTTCATGGAAGTATGGAACAATGTATTTACACAGTTTAATGGTGACGGACATGGTGGATATGAAGAACTTGAAAATAAGAACATAGATACAGGTATGGGACTTGAGCGTCTTGCTGTTGTAGTACAGGATGTTGATTCTGTATTTGATGTAGATACTATGAAAGCTATCAGAGATAAAATATGTGAGATGGCAGGAACGACATACCAGAAAGATGAAGCACAAGATGTTTCAATAAGACTTATTACAGACCATATCCGTTCATCGACATTTATGGTTTCAGATGGAATCATGCCGTCAAATGAGGGACGAGGTTATGTCCTCCGTCGTCTTATAAGAAGAGCGGTTCGCCACGGTCGTATGCTCGGTATAAATAAGCAGTTCATGGCAGAGCTTGCAAAGACTGTTATAAATGAGTCGAAAGACGGTTATCCTGAACTTGAGGAAAAGAAAGAATTTATATTAAATGTTCTTTCGCAGGAAGAAAACAAATTTGATAAGACTATAGACCAGGGATTAAATATTCTTAATCAGATGCAGGAGGAACTGGCAAAGTCAGGAAAGAAAGAGCTTGCAGGCGAAGATGCATTTAAATTGTATGACACTTACGGATTCCCTGTAGATCTCACAACTGAAATTCTCGAAGAAAAAGGATATACGGTTGATGAAAAAGGGTTTGAGGCTGCTATGGAAGAACAGAAGCAGAAAGCCCGCAGTGCAAGAAAGACAACAAACTATATGGGAGCAGAGGAAACTGTTTACCAGCAGCTTGATCCGGCACTTACAACAGAGTTTATTGGATATGACAGACTTGAAGCTGACGCAAAAGTTATTGCACTTACAACGGATAGCGATGTAGTCGCAGCTTTAACAGACGGTCAGAAAGGAACTATCATTGTTGACAAGACACCATTTTATGCAACAATGGGTGGTCAGCAGGCTGATATAGGAACTATCGTATGTGCTGACAGTGAATTTAAGGTAAAAGATACAGTTAAACTTCTTGGTGGAAAAGTAGCCCATATAGGTGAAGTAGTTAAGGGAATGTTTAAAGATGGAGATACCGTTACACTTAAAGTTGATGCCGTAAATCGTGCGGCAACCTGCAAAAACCACAGTGCTACACATCTTTTACAGGAAGCACTTCGTAAGGTTTTAGGTTCTCATGTAGAGCAGGCAGGTTCATATAATGATGCAAACAGACTCAGATTTGACTTTACGCATTTTTCAGCTATGACTCCTGAGGAGATAGAGAAAGTTGAAGCTATCGTAAATGAGCAGGTAGCAGCAAATCTTCCTGTAGTTACGGAAGTTATGTCGCTTGATGAAGCTAAAAAGACAGGTGCGATGGCACTCTTTGGAGAGAAATACGGTGAGAAAGTCCGTGTTGTAAAGATGGGTGATTTCAGCACAGAGCTTTGTGGTGGTACTCATGTTTCAAATACAGGAGTTATCGGATACTTTAAGATTGTGTCTGAGAGTGGTGTTGCGGCAGGAACACGCCGTATTGAAGCACTTACCGGTGACGGACTTATGAAATATTATGCTGAAATTGAAAAACAGCTTAACGAGGCAGCAAAGGCAGCAAAGGCAGAGCCGTCAAAACTCGTGAATAAAATAAATGCAATGCACGATGAGATAAAGGAACTTTCGAGCGAGAATGAAAAACTCAAAGCAAAGCTTGCAAATGATGCAGTAGGTGATGTTGACAGTCAGATAAAAGAAGTAAAGGGCATTAAAGTCCTTGCAATGGCTGTACCTGATGTAGACATGAACGGTCTTAGGAATCTCGGTGACCAGATGAAAGAAAAGATTGGAAGCGGTGTGGTAGTCCTTGCATCGGCAGTTGACGGAAAAGTCACACTCCTTGCTATGGCAACAGATGATGCCATTAAGAAAGGTGCACACGCAGGAAATCTTATCAAGGGAATCGCAGCACTCGTCGGAGGTGGCGGCGGCGGTCGTCCAAACATGGCTCAGGCAGGTGGAAAAAATCCTGATGGAATATCGGCAGCAATCGAAAAAGTATATGAGGTTGTAGAGAGTCAGTTATAAAATGATGCCAGGGGCAAAATACCTTTTGACCCCAACATCATAAAATAAAAATAAAACACCATATATTCATAGGAAAAATGAATATATGGTGTTTTTGTTTATATGCTGTGTGACCCTTAGCAGGTGATAACAGTACCTGTCTTGCCTGAGATTCCCTCAAGAGCCGTATCAATACTTGTGATGATTGCTTTGTGTTCTTTTGATGAAGACGCAAATGAAACAGCGGCTTCAACTTTTGGAAGCATTCCGCCCTCGTTGAACTGCTTGTCAGCGATATATTTTGTCGCATCATCTACTGACATTGTGTCGAGAGCCTGTTCTTTGTCTGTACCAAAGTTGAGGGCAACTTTTTCAACTCCTGTGAGAAGAAGAAGAACTTCTGCACCGAGTTCTTCGGCGAGACAAGCACTTGTAACATCCTTTTCTATAACGGCACTTGCACCTTTAAGTCTTGTTCCCTGCTGTAAAACAGGAATACCGCCGCCGCCTGCTGCGATAACTATCTGACCGGCATCGACAAGTGTTTTTATGGCATCTATCTCATAAATCTCCATTGGGCGTGGAGCGGCAATGATTCGCCTGAAACCTTTGCCTTCTATTTCTACGACATGGTTTCCTTTTTCTTCCTCTGCTTTTGCCTCCTCTGCTGTCATGTATCTTCCGATTTCTTTAGTAGGATATGAAAAAGCAGTGTCAAAAGGATCAACTCTTACCTGTGTGATAATTGTAGACACCGGCTTGTAGATGCCTCTGTTTAAAAGTTCTGTTCTTATTTCATTCTGGAGGTCATAACCTATGTACCCCTGACTCATGGCACTGCATATAGACATAGGAGCGACAGTGTTTGTAGGCTCAAGACGGCTGTACTCTCTCATTGCAGAATGTATCATACCGACCTGGGTACCGTTGCTGTGAGTAATGACTATATCATATTTTGCTTCCACAAGATCAGCTATAGCTGATGCAGCGTTTTTAACTGCTTCTTTCTGTTCCGGAAATGTTTTTCCAAGTGCACTGTGTCCGAGTGCTACAACAATTTTTTTTCCCATAATAAAGTCTCCAATCTTGTATTTATTTTTAATATTTTTTATTATTCAAGTGGATGTTCACAATCCGCTCTACTATTTGATCATAACACAAATCAATATTATACTATATGATTTTACCATGACGGAAAAATAAATTCAAGCAAGTAATCGCTGATGTCGAATTACAGATGTGAACGATAACATATAAGGCAGAATGTGCCATGTAAAAAGTATGATACAGTATATATAGAAAGTGCAATTTGAATATACAGAGAAACTAAAATGCTTTGATATACAGTGAGGAGTATATCAAAGAACATAGCTGAAAGTATAATGTAATATGTGGCTGAAAGTATGTGTTGTATAAATATTAAAAATGTGAGAAAATTTATTTTGTTATGCTATGAGCAGGCAGCAGAGAGGATTACTAATATCCGCTTGACACATAAAGCACCGTCAGTAGGATTATAGGTGTTTGCAGGAGTTTATCATGGCTGCTTTATTTGTAAATAAATATAAAAACTTAATGTGCTCTCGGAATTTTTTGTTTTGAGAAAGTGCCGGGAGTATATATTAAAGGAAGTGAGGAAAAAGATATGGAGTATGTAAATCCGATAATTTCAGGGTTTTATCCTGACCCAAGTATATGCAGAGTGGGTGATGATTTCTATCTTGTGAACAGTTCGTTTGAGTATTTTCCGGGGATTCCGGTATTCCACAGCAAAGATTTGATAAACTGGGAGCAGACAGGTCACTGTATATCAAGACCCGGACAACTTGCATTGAGACAGGGAGTGCAAAACTGCGTTGGCATATATGCACCGACAATAAGATACCATGACGGTATTTTTTATGTTATCTCAACAAATGTTACATATGGCAGTAAGGACGATGGAAATTTTATCGTATGGACTGATGATTCGTACGGTGAATGGTCGGACCCGGTTTTTATCGATTTACCGGGAATAGACTCTTCACTTTTCTTTGACGATGACGGAAAGGTATATTATACGGGAGCATTTGATAATGGGATTTTTATGAGCGAGCTTGAATTTTCATATAAGTATGATGAAAATGGAAAAGTTGTTGATATTTCATGCAAAACGGTTTCCGAGAAAAAATTTATATGGTATGGTACAGGCGGGAATGACCCTGAAGGACCGCATCTTTATAAGATAAATGGCTGGTATTATTTGCTTATATCGGAGGGCGGTACGGAATTTTGCCATATGATAACAGTAGCAAGAAGCAGAAATATATGGGGAGAATATGAGTCGTGTCCGAGAAATCCGGTTTTTAGTAATAGGTCTACATCACTTCCAATAAAAGGAACAGGTCATATGGATATAGTCTGTGACCAATACGGTGATTGGTGGGGAGTGTGTCTTGCAAACCGTCCTATCACATATCCGTTTAAACACAATCTTGGGAGAGAAACATTTCTTGTGCCTGTAGAGTGGGATGATAAGGATTGGCCTGTTATAGGAAGAAATGGTCTGCTTGATGAGAGAATATCATCTGACAGAAAACTGCATGAAGGAGTAATGCAGAAATCTCAGACTGATGAGGGAAAACATTTTCATGATGAATTTGATGGTGATGCATTGAAAAAAGATTGGAATTTTATCTATAACACGACATCTAAATATGCGGCATTGGATAAGACAAAAGGTCTTTTATTATACGGAACAAAAGAGCCGATAATCTCAAGTGGTGAAATTGCATGGGTCGGTTACAGGCAAAAGCATCACGAGTTCATGGCAGAAACACATATTGATTTTGCCAATATGGAGGATGGCAGCGAAGCAGGTTTTACAATATATATGAATAACAAACATCACTATGAACTTTTTACATCTGTACTTGATGGAGAAAGATGGCTTATGTTCAGAAGAAGGATAGGTTCGCTTATCAGAGAGGACAGAATATCAAGACTCGCCGATGACAGTATTTACATGAGACTTGAAGCGTTAAAGGGTGAAAACGGAGAAAATATTTACTGCTTTAGCTATAAGGAGAATGGAGAGTGGCTTGAAGCAGGAGAGGGTGAAGCTGATTATCTCACAACGGAAGTTGGAGGAAGGTTTACGGGAAATTATATTGCACTTTATGCAAGCGGTGATGGAAAAGACTGTAGGAATGCGGTGCAGTTTGATATGTTTGATTATATAGGTGTATAGAATTTAGGTATTTATCTTTGAAAACTTTAAACTAAACAAGCCAATGCCTGCTGTACAGTAGATATAAGGAGTGACAATATATCTGAGAGCTACTGTTTAGCAGATAAATGTCAAAAATTGTAGAATTATTACAAAAGTTTACTGTGTTTTTGGAAATGGAATATGCAATATGTCAAAAAAGTAAAAATATGCAATAAAAGTCTTTTCAAATCAGAGTTAGTGTGATATACTTCAAAACAGTTGATAAAGAAGTACAGAACAAGGGCGTTCTCAATTAAAATAATTGAGTGCGCCTTTTTTACTAGAATGAATGACATAAGCTGTACCGCAACTTATATGGTGTCCGGGTGACAGCATAGGAATGACATAATTATTCCGGACACTTTATATAATGATGCAAGGGTCAAAATGATTTTTGTTCCGGACATCATATAAAAATAGTTTTAAGGAAAAACCTTTTGACTGTTATATGAATATTAAAATATTAATATGAAAGGAAGGTAACGAAATGGAAAATAATGTTATCGAACAGGTTTTTGGGAAAGATGTATTTAATGATGAAGTAATGCAGGCTAAACTTCCAAAAGATGTATATAAATCTTGGAAGAAAACGCTTGAGAGCGGAGCAGATCTTGATATTGAGATTGCGAATGTCGTTGCTCATGCGATGAAAGAGTGGGCACTTGAGCATGGTGCTACACATTATACACATTGGTTCCAGCCTATGACAGGTGTTACCGCTGAGAAGCATGACTCATTCCTCAGTCCTGCATCAGAGAGCAAACCTGTTCTTGAATTTTCGGGAAAGGAGCTTATTAAAGGGGAGCCGGATGCTTCTTCATTCCCATCAGGTGGTCTTCGTGCAACATTTGAAGCAAGAGGATATACAGCTTGGGATTGTACATCACCTGCATTCCTTCAGGAGGATGCAGCAGGTGTAACACTTTGTATTCCGACAGCATTTTGTTCGTACACAGGTGAGGCACTTGATAAAAAGACACCGCTTCTTCGCTCAATGGAAGCTATCAGCAAACAGGCAGTTCGTATCGTAAAGTTGTTTGGTATGGATGATGTTAAAAAGGTTTCATGCTCGGTAGGACCTGAGCAGGAGTATTTCCTTGTTGACAGAGACAAATACTTACAGCGTAAAGACCTTATTTTTACAGGACGTACATTATTCGGTGCATCTGCTCCTAAGGGACAGGAACTTGATGACCATTACTTTGGTGCTATCAAAGAGCGTATCGCCTCATTTATGAAAGACCTTAACATAGAACTTTGGAAACTTGGAATCCTTTCTAAGACACAGCATAACGAGGTTGCTCCGGCTCAGCACGAGATGGCACCTATCTTCACAACGGCAAATATCTCAACAGACCATAACCAGCTTGTAATGGAGATTATGAAAAAAGTTGCAAAGAGACATAACCTTGAGTGTCTGCTCCATGAGAAACCATTTGCGGGAGTAAACGGTTCAGGTAAACATAACAACTGGTCAATTGTTACAGATACAGGAGTAAATCTTCTTGACCCTGGCAAGAAACCACATGAGAATAAGATATTCCTTCTCTTCCTTGCATCTATCATCAAGGCAGTAGATGAGAATGCAGAACTTCTCAGACTTTCGGCTTCAAATCCAGGAAATGATCACAGACTCGGTGCAAATGAGGCACCTCCTGCAATTATTTCTATTTTCCTCGGCGAGCAGCTTGAAGATGTTGTTGAGCAGATCGTAAGAGGTGATGTTTCATCATCAATCCAGGGCAGCAAGCTTGATACAGGTGTTCATGTACTTCCTGTACTTAAGAAAGATGCAACAGACAGAAACCGTACATCACCATTCGCATTTACAGGAAATAAATTTGAGTTCAGAATGTTAGGTTCATCAATGTCTATCGCAGGTGCAAATTTTGTACTTAACACTATCGTTGCTGATACATTACAGCAGTTTGCAGATGAACTTGAAAAGGCTGATGATTTCAATAAAGCAGTAAAAGAGGTTATCAAGAAAAATATTACAGAGCACCAGAGAGTTATCTTTAACGGTGACGGATATTCTGATGAGTGGGTTGCAGAAGCCGAGAAACGCGGACTTCCAAATGTTAAATCTATGGTAGAAGCTGTTCCTTATCTTGTGACAGACAAGACAGTTGAACTCTTTGAGAGACAGAATGTACTTTCAAAAGCTGAGCTTGAATCAAGAGCTGAGATTAATTATGAGAATTACTCAAAGACAATAAACATCGAAGCAAAGACAATGATAGATATGGCTGGAAAACAGTTTATCCCGGCTGTTATCTCATATGTAACAAGTCTTGCAGATTCAGTAAACACGGTGACAGCAGCTTGTGCAGCAGCAGATGTGTCAGTACAGACTGAACTTCTTACAAAGTGTTCTTCGCTTCTTGCTAAAGCACAGAAAGCTCTTGCAAATCTTGAAAAAGTTACTGCTGAGGCAGCAGAAAAAGAAGAGGGACAGGAGCAGGCATTATTCTTTAAGAATACTGTATTTGTTGCAATGGAAGAGCTTCGTGCACCAATTGATGAGTTAGAGATGATAGTAGATCAGGACTTTTGGCCTGTACCATCATATGGTGATTTATTATTTGAAGTATAATAGGCAACAACTAAATTTTGCTTTCATATTAATATTTTCCCAATATATATTAAAGACTTAAGCGGCCATTCTTTACAGGATGGTCGCTTTTGTGTCATGATAATAGCAGTTTGGCATTTGATTTATTCTTTCACAGATTAAGGCTATTCCGCCCAAAAAAACAAGCCAATAATACATCGAGCAAGCTCGTGTATTATTGACTTATCTTTTTTTTGCTGAACTGTTACGCCGTAAAAAGATTTCCGTTGTGAATAATACTTGAATGAAGGCGTGATATTGTGTTAAAATAAAATGAATTAAGCGAATTATGAAAATGTAAATATTGATAACGACTGTCTTATGATGTCAGTTGGGCAGTTTTATCAAAGTATCAGGAGGAATATCGTGTCTCAGAATGATAATGAAGAAAACGGAAGAATAACAATAAAAGAAGCATTCGGAAAATGGTTTGGTCTTTTTCTGGTGCTTATATCGGCAGCCGTAGTTTATCTGCTTATTATAAATCTTGATGATATTTTTTCGGGAATCACATATATATTCGGTATAGTAAAGCCGGTTATATATGGTGCTATCATAGCATATCTGTTAAACCCACTTACAAAGATGTATTACCGTCTTCTGATAAAGGGTTATGAGAAGAAAGGAAAAAAGCCGTCGGCAAAAACAGTCAGTGTTATTGAAAGTTTTACGATATTGTTTGCACTTCTTACCGGGGTACTAATAATTGCGATACTCTGCTGGCTGGTGATTCCACAACTTATCACAACTGTTATTTCACTTGTTGAAACAGTTCCATCACAGGCAAATGATTACTACAATTATTTAACAGAGAAGATACAGAGTAATAAATATCTTGCATCAAGGATGCAGGATACGGCTTTAAAGTTTACAAAATACATGGATAACATCATGAACCATGATTTATTTCCTTGGCTTAAAAGTGTGCTTCTTCCAAATTTGAATTTATATGCAAAGCAGTTTGCAAACGGTGTTATAAGCTTTCTGAATGTATTATACAATCTTTTTATAGGAATGATAGTTGCTATTTATATATTAAATGGCAAGAGAGTATTTATAGCACAGGCTAAAAAGATAATATATGGTGTGTGCAAAAAAAAGACCGCAGATACACTTATTCATTATGTCCGCATATCAAATGATATGTTCAGCGGTTTTATCTTAGGAAAAATAGTTGATTCCGCTATTATTGGTATTATATGTTTTGTCCTTATGACGATTTTTAGTCTGCCATATGCTCTGCTTGTAAGTGTGATAGTCGGTGTTACCAATATCATACCGGTGTTCGGACCATATATTGGAGCTATACCTAGTGCTATGCTGATACTTCTTGTAAGCCCGGTGCAGGCATTATATTTTATTATACTTGTCGCAATACTTCAGCAGGTTGACGGAAATATCATCGGACCAGCGATACTCGGTGATTCAACAGGTCTGTCAGCATTCTGGGTGCTTTTTTCGATACTGTTCTTCGGAGGGTTCTGGGGCATAGCCGGAATGCTCATTGGTTGTCCGTTGTTTGCTGTTATATATACGATTATCAAGGATTTTGTTAATTACTGCCTTAAGAGGAGAAAGCTGTCAACTGATACGCAGACATATATAGACCTTAAAAGTATCGAGGACAGAAAAGATGGTTATGAATATATAACATATTCTCCATCAGAGCTTATGGGAAAGAAAAAGAATAAAAACAAAGAAGATAGTAAAAACAAACAAAAAATATTGTCGGACATAATCAGGAAAATGGCAAAAAAGACCACAGATATACAATCAGACAATAAAAAGAAAAAAATGTAAAATAATGTAAGGCTGAACTGTTACGAAATAATAGAAGTGTTGTTTATATCGAACTTGACGAAATGCAGATTTTAATATACAATTATTTAGTTGTATTATAATTTGGCATGGTTTATATGCTAAAACAGAAATAGAAGATGTTTCAGAAACTATTAAATAGGAACGGGGAATATTATGATAAAAAGTATGACCGGATATGGCAGACATGAAACGGTTACTGATGATTATAAGATTTTGATAGAAATAAAATCGGTAAATCACAGATATTGTGATTTGAATATTAAATTACCTAAAAAGTTTAATGCTTACGAGAATGAACTTAGAGGTATTCTTAAAGGATATGCGGCAAGAGGAAAGATAGATGCATATATTTCATATGAGGATTACTCAGAAAAAAATGTTGAGGTGAGGTATCACGATAATATTGCGGGCGGATATATGGAAGCGATTGAAAAAGCGGAAAAGCTGTACAGTACAAAATTTCCCGGTGCTTCACTTAAATATCCTGCAGCAACGGATTTTTTGAAACTTCCTGAAGTTATTTCTTTAGAGACTAAAGAGGTTGAGGATGAATCACTTCAAAATGATTTAAAGGAAACTTTTGAGGAAGCTTGCAAAATGTTTAGGGAGTCAAGGGAGAGAGAAGGGGAACATTTAAAAATGGACATTCTTTCAAAGCTTGATTATATTTTGAAACTTGTCAAAAAGATAGAGGAAAGATCTCCTGAAATTCTTGCTGAGTACAGGCAGAAGATTATGACAAAAGTAGAAGAACTGCTTGGAGATAAACAGATAGATGATACAATCCTTGCCACAGAACTTACTGTTTTTGCTGATAAGGTATGTGTGGATGAGGAAACGGTAAGACTTCATAGTCATATAAAAAATATGAGAGATACTTTATCAAAAGATGAGTCGATAGGAAGAAAGCTTGACTTTCTTGCACAGGAGATGAACAGGGAAGCAAATACTATACTTTCAAAAGCAAATGATATGAAACTTTCTGCGGATGCTATAGATTTAAAGACAGAAATAGAAAAAATACGTGAGCAGATACAGAATATTGAATAGATATGAGGTGGTTTCATGCTTATAAATGTAGGATATGGTAATATCGTAAACATGGATAAGGTTGTCAGTATTGTAAGGACAGAAGCAGCACCGATAAAAAGGATGATACAGGTAGCAAAAGACAGCAATATGGCTATAGATGCCACTTGTGGCCGCAAAACCAAATGTATTCTTATAATGGACAGTGGGCATATTGTTCTGTCTGCACTTCTGCCGGATACAATAGAAAACCGTGTGAACGAAAATCAGAACAGAGAGGAGCAGAGCCAATGAGTAAAAAAGGCATTCTTGCAATAATTTCGGGATTTTCCGGGGCAGGCAAAGGAACTGTAGTAAACAGACTGTTAGAAAAAGAAAGTTATGCTGTTTCGATTTCAGCAACGACACGTAAGCCAAGAACAGGTGAAGTTGACGGACAAAATTATTTTTTCAGGACAAAAGATGAATTTGAAAAGATGATTGCAAATGAACAGCTTATAGAGTATGCTGAGTATGTAGGCAATTATTATGGAACACCTAAGGATTATGTTTTTAAGAAGCTTGATGAGGGCTTTGATGTGATACTTGAAATTGAAATGCAAGGAGCATTAAAAGTTAAAGAAAAATTTCCTGAGACAGCGTTGATATTTATCACACCGCCATCAGCAGATGAGTTGAAGAAAAGACTTGTCGGCAGAGGGACAGAAACAGCAGAGCAGATAGAAAAGCGAATGTCAAGAGCAGTTGATGAGTGTCCATATATGAATCAGTATGACTATATCATTGTGAATGATGATCTTGATGAATGTGTTGACGAGATACACAGACTGCTTCAGTCTATACATAATGCAAAAGAAAATCAGCAGGAACTCATCAATATGATAACTGAGGATTTAAAGAAATATAAATAAATTCAAATAAATATGAAAGGAAGGAATAGTTATGTTACATCCATCTTATACAGATCTTATGAAAGTTATAAATAGTGAGGTAGAAACAGGTGAAGCTCCGGTAGTAAACAGCCGTTATTCAATCGTTCTTGCAAGTGCAAAGAGGGCACGTCAGCTTATTGCGGGAGCAGATCCACTTATTGGCATAAGGTGTCCAAAACCGCTCTCAATTGCGGTAGACGAATTATACAATTCAAAAATTAGAATTTTAAGTGAAGAAGAAGCAGCAGAGGCAGAGGCAAAAAAGCTTGCTGAGGAAGAAGAAAAAAAAGCTATGAATGAGATGACATTCTCATTTGAAGAAGAGGAAGAGGAAGAAGAAGAGTAGCAGAGGTTTTAAAATGGATAATGAATACAAAAACGAAGACAGGAAAGAATCGCTAAAATCTTCTGATGAACAAAAGGCTGGAGAAGAAACAGCAACAGAAGAAAGAAATGTTGATTCATATGGTGAACCCATAGAAAATCCGGAAAGTGATGAAGTGCCAAAGAAAAAGAAAGTCAGCAATGCAGTTATTGAACTTCTTTTATATGCGGCTATAATTGTGATGTGTGTATGTGTTGTTCCAAAGTATGTTCTTCAAAGAACGATAGTTGATGGAACATCAATGATGAATACACTTAAGGATGGCGATAATCTTTTGGTAGAAAAGGTTACATACCGTTTTTCTGAACCAAAGAGATTTGATGTAATAGTGTTCTATCCTCATGGACGAGAGAGTAATGATTATTACATCAAGAGGGTCATAGGTCTTCCGGGAGAAACTATACAGATAAAAGGTAATACCATTTATATAAACGGAAAGGCCATTAAAGAAAATTATGGCAAGGATCCGATGACAGAATCAGGGATTGCAGAAGAACCGTTAAAACTGGCAAAAGATGAATTTTTTGTGCTTGGAGACAACAGAGAGATAAGCGATGACAGCAGATATCCAGATGTTGGACCGGTCAAGAAAAAGAATATTGCCGGAAGAGCAATTTTGAGAATTTCGCCATTGTCTGAGTTTGGTACATTTAAGTAATGCAATAAAAGATAAAGTATTAGATTTAAACAAGGGCAGATATTTATCTGTCCTTGTTTTGCAAATAATGTACTTTCAAAATTCTTCGTTCAGAAGATACCGAGAGAACATAAAATATAAAAGGGGGATAAAATAACATGAAAAGACAGTTGAAAAAGATAGTATGTCTTGCACTCATTACATCAATGATATTAGGGCAGAAAACTTTAAACACAACTAAAAATGTCACAGCAAAAGAAAAAAAGGATATTAAGATTGCCATTGATGCAGGACATCAGGCAAGAGGCAACTTCGCAACGGAGCCGGTAGGACCGGGTTCAAGTACAAGAAAAGCAAAAGTGGCAGGAGGAGCAACGGGAGTTGCATCACATGTTCCTGAGTATAAACTGACGCTTGCCGTTTCAAAAAAGCTTCAGAAAGAGCTTAAAGCCAGAGGTTACAAGGTTTATATGATTAGAACAAAGAATAATGTAAATATCAGTAATAAAAAGCGTGCACAGCTTGCAAATAAGAGTGGTGCAGATATTTACATAAGAATACATGCAGATAGTTCAAACTCAAGAGCTGTTACTGGTGCGAGTGGGTTATATCCGTCAAAAGCAAACAGATATGTTTCAAAGCTTAGTGCAAAATCCAAAAAATTATCTTCATGTCTGCTCAAGTCTTATTGTAAAAAAACAAAGATACGCAACAGAGGTTTGGTTGCAAGAGATGACCTTACAGGAACAAACTGGAGCAAGATACCGGTTTCTCTTATTGAAATGGGATTTTTGAGTAATCCGTCAGAGGACAGAAAGATGCAGAAGTCAAACTTTCAGACAAAGATGGCAAAAGGGATTGCAGATGGAATCGACGCATACTTTAAATAATACAATATTAGTGTTATAAGTAAGCAGCAGAGCGGATTGTGAATAACCGCCTGACTATAATCGTATGAATTATTTAAGGTGTTGGTATGAATGGAGGAGAAATATGGAAGGTTTAGTCAACATGATGGAGGAAACTGTATTAAAGAAGATTGATAAGTTATGGGAAACAACAGACGGATGCAAATGTCAAAAATGTAAATTAGATATAGCAGCATATGCACTTAACAGACTTCCACCAAGATATGTTCACTCACTTCAGGGAAAACTTATTCACAGGTTTAATGCATCTACGACACAATCAGATGCAGAGATAACATCCTGTGTTTATCAAGCTGTAAAAAAAGTGGAGAAAAATCCAAATCATCCTAGAGAAGAGTCTATATATACTAGATAATATTATAAATATTTCAGGACAGAGTATGGTTGTGTCACTGGTAGTATTACAGGGCAGACTGTAGTCCTGTCCTGTGTTATCATGGTGAAAATATATGTTGTTGGCGGTAATAAAAATATATAATTAATGAGGGTCTTGAAAAAAAACAGAAAAAATTGAAAAAAATGCTTGCATTTTGTAATTAAATGATGTATAGTATTGCTTGTCGGCACGACGGGGAAGATTAAAAGGTCATCGCCAGTAAATGATAAAAGTAAATATGGTCTGTTGGTCAAGCGGCTAAGACGTCGCCCTCTCACGGCGAAAACAGGGGTTCGATTCCCCTACAGACTGCTCTGATGAAAATCAGCCCAACCCGAAAGAACTTGTAGGTCATTTATGGCTTACAGGTTTTTTGTTTATAAAACAGGAAAGAACTGCATTATTGCTGCTATGAAATTATTATAATCTGTTGTATAGCTGATTATTCTTTAAGTGTAAATAGTAACGCTGTTACGGCTTTCCTATATGGTAATGATATTAAATGGAGGGAAAACAAATGAAAGTATCAAAATTAGTTGGATTGAGATTTAAAGAAAAACCTGCTGATTGTGTCATTGACAGTCACGCACTTATGGTAAGGGGCGGCTACATGAAATATGTAGGAAACGGAATTTATTCTGAGTTCCCTACTCTTAGGAGAGTGACTGCAAAGATTGAAAATATCATTCGTGAAGAAATGAACATGATAGACGGTCAGGAAGTTTTGTTTCCGGTTGTTATGCCTGCTGAACTCTGGGAGGAGTCAGGAAGGTATGAAAGCGTAGGAAATGAGCTTGTAAGACTTAAGGATAGAAACGGCTCTAAACTTGTTCTTGGTATGACACATGAGGAAGCATCAGTTCAGCTTGTCCGTGAGTATGGACAGTCATACAACAATTATCCTTTTATGATATATCAGTTCCAGCGTAAGTTCAGGGATGAGGCAAGACCGAGAGCGGGAATGATTCGTGTTCGTGAATTTACAATGAAAGATGCCTATTCGTTCCATACATCACAGGAAGACCTTGAAAAGTATTATGATGTATGTTATCAGGCATACAACAGAATATTCCAGAGAGTTGGTGTTCCTGAAGTTGTGACTGTTGCATCTGATTCAGGTATGATGGGAGGAAATGTGTCACATGAGTATATGCTCCTTACTCCGGTAGGAGAGGACTCAATCGTTACTTGTACTGAGTGCGATTACAGAGCCAACATGGAAGCAGCAGAGAATATAATGCCGGATGAAAAGATTGGAGAAGTTTCAGAGTTAGAGTGCATTGAGACACCTGACTGCAAGACTATCGAGGATGTTTGCAAGTATCTTCACAGTTCAGTGGAGACTTCATGTAAGGCAGTTGTATATCAGAGAAATTCGGATGATACATTTGTTGTAGCGTTTGTCCGTGGTGATTATGAAGTTAATGAGACAAAACTCCGCAACATTGTCGGAGAACCAATCCATGTTGCACTGATAACGGCAGATGATCCGCTTGTTGCAGGATATATTGGACCTTATAATATATCAAAAGATGTTACGGTATATATTGATTCTTCGCTTAAAGGTGTTGAGGGCATGGTTGCCGGAGCAAATAAAGAGGGATGCCATTATAAAGGACTTAATCTCGAAAGAGATCTTGGAAAGGTTGAGTATGTTGATATTGCCAAGATAAAAGAGGGTGGAATATGTCCATGTTGTAAAAAACACTCAATAAGCATAAAGCGTGGTATTGAGGTAGGAAACATCTTCCAGCTTGGCACAAAATATACAAAATCAATGAATATGACATACACCGATGAGAATGGTGAGACAAAAAATCCTATCATGGGATGCTACGGTATCGGAGTTGGAAGACTTGCCGCATCAGTATGTGAGGCAAAGCATGATGAATATGGTCCTATTTGGCCTATATCTATTGCACCGTGGGAAGTTGAAGTATGCTGCCTTCGTGTTGATGACGATCAGACAAAAGAAGTTGCAGACAAGCTTTATAAGGATTTACAGTCAGCCTCAGTTGAGACACTTTATGATGACAGGGATGTTCGTCCGGGTGCAATGTTCTCAGATGCAGATCTTCTCGGTGCACCGATAAGAGTTGTAGTAAGTCCTAGAAATCTCAAGGAGTCATGTGTAGAGGTAACAACGAGAGATAAGTCAGTTAAAGAAATGATTCCGGTTGATGAAGCATTTGAGTATATAAAGGGACTTAAAGAAAAGATGTTTGCAGATATAAATGCTAAAGTTGAGCCATATAAATAATTAAAGACGATAAACAGATGAAATTAATGACAGTATTTATCAATAACAATATTATTGATAAATACTGTCATTTTCTTTGTTGACTTTTATATTTTTGTCCTATATGATGTAAAACAGTTAGAGTGAACTAACCTGAATGAGGGGTGCAAAAAATGAAATGATATTGCATCATATGACAAAAACATAGAAGCATGATAACAGTGTAAAAAATCCATATATGCAGGATTTTAGTGTGGAAAATCTGATTTTTCACACACAAGATTTGTGTCTGTGCACACTTGACACAAACCTGGTATGCAAAAAAATGTGTGCAGAAATGAGGATTAACATGAGTGTAGTTATAGTAGGAGGACATGACCGCATGGTCTGTAGATACAAGAAGATATGTAAGGAGCATAATTGCAAGGCAAAAGTTTTTACCCAGATGTCGGCAAGACTCAGTGAGCAGATAGGAAGTCCTGATCTTCTCATATTGTTCACAAATACGGTATCTCACAAGATGGTGAAGTGTGCGATAACTGAAGCCGAAAAATGCAATGCAGATATAGTAAGATGTCATACAAGCAGTGGAACGGCATTAAATGAGATACTTACAAATGCGTGCAATGCGTAAGAGAATGGAGTGTTACTAAATATGTAACAGTTCAGCCTTCCATTTATTACATTCATAAACCTGCCAGCAAACTGTCAGTCGCTGCTAAGCAGCTTATGTTTACCTCATATAATAAATGAAAGGCTATTCTACCATAAAAAGATAATTAACAATACAATGAGCAAGCTCAAGTATTGTCAATTACTTTTTATGGCTGAACTGTTACCTGAATATAATATTTTATAAAAACATATACTTGCCAATCAGGTGAAATTACATTATACTTAACATAGTTGTTTATAAATTACTGTCTGTAGATTTATGGACAGTAATTTTATTTCATTGACATAGTAACAAAAGGGGAACTGATAGCACTGCAAGTGTGAACGGTAAACAAAAAATTATGCTTTATATATTAAGTGATTTGCGTATGTAACATATATATGCAGTATAATATATATAGCAGTGGGATATGGAGGTAGTGAAATGTCAAATGACTATGTGATAGTTACGGATTCGACCGCAAATCTGCCGGAAGATATGATTGAAAAGTATGGACTTGAGATTCTGTCGTTAAATTATTATGTAGACGGAGAGGAATACAAAGGATACATTAAAGGTCAAAAGACTGATTTGGCACATTTTTACAGCATGATGCGTCAGAAAAAAGAAATAACCACATCTTTGGTTACGGTCGGTGATGCCATGGATATGCTTGAGGAAATAGTAAAGCAGGGAAAGGATTATCTTTATGTGGGATTTTCTTCGGGACTTAGCGGAACTTTTCAGGCAGTATCACTTGTCACAAACTCATTATCGCAGAAATATCCTGATAGAAAGCTTTATGCAGTCGATTCACTGGCGGCGGCACTCGGCGAAGGGCTTCTGGTAAAATATGTTATTGACAATAAAGAAAAGGGTATGTCGATTTCTGAAAATGCAGACTGGATAATAGCACACAGAAACAATATATGCCATTGGTTTACTGTTGATGATTTATTTTTCCTGAAGCGGGGTGGCAGGATATCTGCCACGACCGCCGTTGTAGGTACAGCATTAAGTATAAAGCCGGTTTTGCATGTTGATGATAATGGACATCTGATTCCTATGGAAAATGCCAGAGGCAGAAAAAAATCTCTTGATGCACTTGTGAAGCATATGAAAAGCAGTATTATAGTACCTGACGGTCAGTCGGTATATATAAGTCATGGAGACTGCATTGAAGATGCAGAGTATGTTGCAAAGAAAGTCAGAGAAAATTTCAATATCGGAGAAGTTGTGATCAGGATGTTAGATCCGGTTATAGCATCACATTCAGGACCCGGTACGGTGGCATTATTCTTTTATGGAGAGCACAAGTAAATTATTATACGGAGGAAACAGAAAATGAATATTTTAGTAGTAAATTGTGGAAGTTCATCACTTAAATTTCAGCTTATCGATTCAGAGACAGAGCAGGTAAGTGCATCAGGAAATTGTGAGAGAATCGGTCTTGACGGAAAGATTACATATAAGGCTCATGGAGATAAGTTTGTTACGGAGACAGATCTTCCGGAGCATGGTATTGCGATTAAGAAGGTGCTTGAACTTCTTGTAGATAAAGAGAGAGGTGTTATAAATTCACTTGATGAGATTCATGCAGTGGGACATCGTATGGTACATGGTGGCGAGAAATTTTCGTCATCAGTTGTCATAACTGAAGATGTTATCAAGGATATTGAGAGCTGTAATGATCTTGCACCACTTCATAATCCTGCAAATATATTAGGTGTGCGTGCATGTCAGGAAGCAATGCCGGGTGTGAAGCATGTTGCAGTATTTGATACAGCATTTCATCAGACAATGCCGGCAAAAGCATATTTATATGGTCTTCCAAAAGAGTATTATGAGAAATACGGAGTTCGCCGTTATGGTTTCCACGGAACAAGCCACAGTTTTGTATCAAAGAGACTTGCAGAACTTGCAGGACTTGATTATAACAATTCAAAGATGATTGTCTGCCATATCGGAAGTGGAGCAAGTATCTCAGCTATCAAAGACGGCAAATCAATCGATACAAGCATGGGAATGACACCGCTTGAAGGACTTGTAATGGGGACGCGTTCAGGAGATATTGACCCTGCTATCATAGAGTTCATATGTCAGAAAGAAAACATTTCAGTAAGTGAGATGACAACTATCTTGAATAAAAAGTCAGGTGTGCTTGGTCTTTCAGGTGTATCAAATGACTTCAGAGATCTTGTAGACGCAAGAGAAAGCGGAAATAAAGATGCAGCAAATGCCCTTGATGTACTTGTTTACCGCATTGTAAAGTATATTGGTGCTTACTATATGGCACTTGGTGGAGTAGATGCTATAGCACTTACGGCAGGAGCAGGAGAAAACAACAAAGAAGTTCGTGAGATGATCATGGAGGGAATCAGTGCACTTGGTGTAAAGATTGATGAGAAAGCAAACCAGACACGCGGAGAAGAAATACTTCTTTCAACAAAAGACAGTAAAGTACCTGTATGGATAGTTCCTACAAACGAAGAACTTGCTATTGCAAGAGAGACAGCAAGACTCGTGAAATAATAAAAAAGCAAAACCAGCGTTTTGCTCCTGGTGTTACACTGCTTTACGAGCATTTTACTAATACAATAAAAAAAGTTTGAAAATATATTGACAAATCTCCGAAAGTTAGGTATAATCGGAGAAGTGTTGTAAAGGAAAAGGCTAGGAGGTGGAATGTAATGTCTATTTGTCCAAAGAATAAATCTTCAAAATCAAGAAGAGATAAAAGAAGAGCAAATTGGAAGATGTCAGCACCAAATTTGGTAAAATGCAGCAAATGTGGAGCTTTGATGATGTCTCATAGAGTATGCAAGTCTTGCGGTTCTTACAATAAGAAAGAGATACTTGCAGAAGCAGCTGAATAATCAATTTGAGAATTTATAATGGTTTTGATTTAGAAAAATGTCTGGTTTGGTATAAGGTAAATGATTATTTTATTGAAGTATATGCTGACATCAGACACTGGATTTAACAGAGATGTACATATGTTTAAGATTATGTCATCTCTGTTTTTTTTGATTTACATATGCAGGCTTTCAAAATGTTTAAGTTGAAAAGTTTTTTGTCTGGATTTGATGTCATGGATTGATATATTGTAATGTAATTTTTGCAATCATGCAGTCAAATCTGGTCTTGTTGACAAAATGGCAAAGCAGGTCAACATATATTAATTTGTAAGTAAGCAAAATATATCGGATTGGAGAAAAAATATTTAAGAATGAAAAATGTTAATAAAAAAATAATATTTTTATTGAGTTTTATAATGTTATTATGCATATTTGGCATTATTTTTGGAAAATCCATCAATGCAAAACAAGTGAATAACAAAAAAATCATTTATGTATCTCAGAAAAGAAATAAAAAATCAACGGGCAGTAAAAAATATCCGTTCGTTTCTCTGCAAAAAGCCATAGATAAAGCTGATGCGGGAACAGTAATTTATATAAGAGAGGGAAATTATAAAGGACCGTTTATATTTCACAAATCAGGGAATAAAAAAAGAGGATATATTACAATAGCTGCATATAAAAATGAAAAAGTGAACATATCAAATAAAGATAATATAAGTGCGGCAGTATTTGATATGGGAGGACAGAGTTATATCAAAATACAAAAACTTCATATTGGAAATATTAAAGCTGAAAATGTATGCGGTATATTGATGAAAAACAGTGAAAGCAGTATTGTGATAGAAAAATGTGAGTTCAGAAATATAATTACTACAAGACCTGGAAGTATTGAAAAGCCTGGTGGTGAAGCAAATGCTGTACTATTACTTGGAGAGAAGAAAAAGAGTATTCATCATGTTTATATTTTGGGAAATAAAGTGCATGATAATATAAACGGATGGTCTGAAAATATATCCGTGGCAGGTAATTGTACAAATATATATGTTCAAAACAATAAGGTTTACAATAATACGAATATTGGAATAGATTTTTACGGAAATGCAGGATATTGTGATGATTTAACAATGGACCAGCCAAGAAATTGTAAATGTATTGACAATACGGTTTATAATTGCAAAAGCTCATTTGCAGAAAATGCCGGAATCTATATAGATGGTGCTAAAGATATTTTGGTAAAAGGAAATAAGACATTTAAAAATCACTATGGAATAGAAGTAGGATCTGAAGAGTGGAAAAGTTATTATACAAAAGAAAATTATGTAAGAGATATAAAAATCAGTGAAAATATCATGTATAATAATTTGTATTGCGGGCTTCGTATTGGAGGGTGGAGTAATGATAAAACTACCGGTACGGTTTATGACTGCAAAGTTATAAATAATGATTTTTCAAAAGGTAATAAAAAAGATGAAATAATACTGGCGAAATGTGACGGTATCCTGTTTAAGGATAACAGGTTTAAAAATAATTCAAAGTGCCCTGAAAATGTTAAATATGATGACGGGATAAGCAGGAATAAAATAAAAAACATTGTTTTTAAATGATTAGTTAGCATATGCGGAAATGAGGGAAAATGCGTTTTATAATTCAAAGAGTATCAAATTCAAAAGTGACAATTGATAATGAGATAAGAGGTCAGATAGGAAAAGGTTTTATGGTGCTTATAGGTGTGGGAGAGAGTGACACGAAAGAAATTGCAGATAAGATGATACATAAAATGATAAATCTGCGTATTTTTGAGGATGAGAATGGTAAGACAAACTTAGGTTTAAAGGATGTGGGTGGCAGCCTGCTGCTTATATCGCAGTTTACATTGTATGCTGACTGCAAGAGAGGAAACAGACCATCATTTGTCAAAGCGGGAGCACCTGATATGGCAAAAGAATTGTATGAATATATAATATCAAAATGCAAAGAGGAGATTGAGATAGTAGAGCAGGGAGAGTTTGGTGCAGATATGAAAGTTGAACTTTTAAATGACGGTCCTTTTACCGTGCTGCTGGATAGTGATGAACTGTAGAGTAAATAGGAGAATATTGTGAATATCCCCTGACTTTATATCGTTTTTTACAATACAACTGAATATTTTAGTGATAAAGTCTAATCAACAAATGATTAAGACAAAGGCGTCTGTTAGAGATAACAGGCGTCTTTTGTTTTTCTTATATAAATGGCATATATGTGTTCTTTGTATAAGAAAAAGTTTTGACACAGGATTTTTATTTCTGGATTTTTTTCAGGGGCAGAAAAGTGTATTAATGAGATTAAGGAGGTCTGATATATATGGAAAGAATAGAAAATCATCCAATCTTAGGGGAGACACCTAAGCGTAAGAAAGTCACTTTTAGTTATGACGGAAAACTTCTTGAGGGATATGAGGGTGAACCGATTGCTGCAGCGTTAAAGGCAGCGGGTGTTATGGCTCACAGATATACGGCGAAAAAACATGAGCCGAGAGGAATTTTTTGTGCAATAGGCAGGTGCACGGATTGTGTAATGATAGTTGACGGTAAACCAAATATCAGGACTTGCATTACACCTCTTGAAGCAGGAATGGTTGTGCAGACACAGTATGGTGTTTCGGCAAAACCCGATGCATAAATTATCTGGATATTAGCAGGAATAAAGCTGTTGGCGGATATAAAAGATATTGATAAAGATAGAATAAACGGCAAGAATATTTAAATAACAGTTGATAGTTATTTTTGAAGAAAAGTAAGTGGTGTTTTGGCACAGATAAAATTGAGCTTTTGAGTTTGGTATTGGATAAGAGATCGCAAGAAAAGAGGTAGAGTTATGAAGATAGAACGATATGACATGATAGTTATCGGTGCAGGTCCGGCTGGTTTATCGGCAGCGATAGAGGCGGCAAAGAAAGGTTTAAAACCTATTGTGTTTGATGAAAATGCAAAGCCGGGCGGACAGCTTTTTAAACAGATACATAAGTTTTTTGGTTCAAAGGAACACAAAGCTAAAGTGAGAGGATTTAAGATTGGTGAGGAGCTTCTTGATGAAGCTGAGAAATACGGTGTTGAGGTTATCTTAGATGCAACAGTCGTAGGTCTTTATCCTGAAAAGGAAGTTACGGTAAAAGTTGGCGGGAGCGTCAGGCATTATAAAGGAGATGCAGTTTTAGTCGCAACCGGAGCAAGTGAAAATATGGTCAATTTTGAAGGATGGACTAAGCCGGGGGTTATCGGTGCGGGAGCTGCACAGACAATGATGAATCTTCATCACATTAAACCGGGAAACAGGATTTTGATGCTCGGTTCGGGAAATGTCGGTCTTGTTGTAAGTTATCAGCTTTTGCAGGCGGGATGCGAGGTCGTAGCACTTGCAGATGCAGCTCCGAGAGTCGGAGGATACGGAGTTCATGCAGCTAAAATTGCAAGATGTGGCGTGCCGTTCTATCTTTCACATACTATTGTAAGAGTTGAGGGTGAAGATGCCGTCACGGGAGTAGTTATAGGTCAGGTAGGAGCTGACTGGAAGATAATACCCGGCACTGAAAAACATTTTGATGTTGACACGGTCTGCCTTGCTGTCGGTTTGTCGCCGATGTCACAGCTTTTAAAGCAGGCTGAAGTAAAGATGAATGATACTAAAGGCGGTCATGTTCCTGAGATTGACAGGTACGGTGCAACAAGTGTTCCGGGAATATATGCGGCAGGTGATGTTTCAGGCATTGAGGAAGCAAGTTCAGCAATGATAGAGGGAAGAATGTCAGGAGCTTCTATTACGTGCTATCTCGGATATATGACGGAAGAAGAAAGAGATGCCAGAATAGAGGAACTTGAAAATCAGCTTGAAACATTAAGACAGGGTATGTTTGCTCCAAAGAACAGAGGTAAACTTGTCGAAAAGACAGATGAGGGAATTGATGTTTCTATGAATCTTTTAAATAAAGGTTTTGTGGCTGATGATGAGATAGAAAGATTTCCGGGAGTCACACACCAGAAAGGAATCCATCCGGTCATCGAGTGTACGCAGAACATTCCTTGTAATCCGTGTCAGGATGCCTGTAAGATGGGCTGCATCCGTATAGGAAAAAATATTACATCACTTCCTGCTATTGATGAGGAGAAAAAATGTATCGGTTGCGGAATGTGCGTGGCATCATGTTCAGGTCAGTCAATTTTCTTAGTTGAGGAAGATGTTGAACCGGGATTTGGAGAAGTCACAATGCCATATGAATTTTTACCTGTTCCTGAGGTTGGCGATAAGGGTATTGCACTTGGCAGGGACGGAAAAGAAGTATGTAAGGCGGAAGTCACAAAAGTGAGATGTGCACCTGTATTTGACCACACGAATCTGCTTACAATAAAAGTTCCTAACGATATGGTAATGAAAGCAAGATTTTATAAGAAAGAAGCATAAGGAGGGTTTAACTATGACAGACATTCAGGCAAAATTAAAAGAAATAGGACCATTTGTTGAGGGTGCTGACGACAACCTTCTGGTATGCCGTTGTGAAGAAGTGACTAAGGGACAGATAAGAAAAGCTGTCCATGAGGGAATATTTACATTGGAAGAAATGAGAAGATATTTGAGATCGGGAATGGGACTTTGTCAGGGGCAGACTTGTGGGAAAATGGTAAAATCAATTATTGCATCTGAACTTAAAGTATCTCCGTCAGAGGTTGTACCTGCAAGTTCAAGAGCACCAATGAGACCGATTGAGATGTGTATATTAGCAGAGGATGGAGGTGTAAGCCATGAATAAAACAGCAGAGGTAGTTATCATAGGTGGTGGAGTAAACGGATGTGCAGCTGCTTATTATCTTGCAAAAAAAGGTGTTAAGGATGTAGTTGTACTTGAGGCGACAAACAGTATAGGACATGGAGGTTCATCGAGAAACGGCGGCGGTGTCCGTCAGTCAGGCCGTGATGTAAGAGAACTGCCATATGCAATGTATGGTATTAAAAATATGTGGCCTACATTGTCAGAGGAGCTTGGTGTAGATACTGAATATACCCAGAAAGGAAATTTGCGAATGGGTAAGACAGAAGAACATCTTAAAAAGCTCCGGACACTTGCAGACAGTGCAAAATCAGTAGGTCTTGATGTGAGAATGATAGATGAAAAAGAAGTCAAAGAGATATGTCCTTATCTTTCAGATGAAGTTATAGGAGCAAGCTGGTGTCCTACGGACGGTCATGCAAATCCTCTCACAACAACACTCGGATATTATAAGAGAGCACTTGAGATGGGAGTAAGATTTTATACTGATGCACCGGTAAAAGCATTGCAGAAAGTCAAGGGAAAAGTAAGAAAAGTAATCTTAAATGACGGCACTGTATTTGAGGGCGAAACAGTAATTCTTGTGGCAGGCTATGAAAGCAGGGAGATAGCAAGAACCATAGGCATAGATATACCAATGACAAGACTTATAGATGAATGTCTTGTGACAGAAATGCAGCCGCATATGATAGATGTAATGTTTGGCTGTGCTACAGCGGATTTTTACGGACATCAGACACATCATGGTTCATTTGTATTTGGTTCAGACTCCGGATGGGAGGTAGTAGACGAGATGGTAGACCCGTCAACAAACACGGCAGACCCGTCAAAACTTATAACAAATTCAATGACATTATCGGCAAGCAGCAGGGCGATTCAGAGTTATATACCTGCACTCAGGGACGCAAAAATAGTAAGAAGCTGGTGCGGATGGCTTGACGAAGCATTTGACGGAGTACCTTTTTTAAGTCCGGTAGAAGAAGCACCGGGACTGATACTTGCGTGCGGATTTACGGGACATGGATTTGGAACTGCACCGGCAGTCGGACTAATGCTTGCACAGATGGTAGTCGGCGAGAAAACAGTGGTTGATATAAGTGCACTTAATTATAACAGGTTTAAGCCGGTGAGATAATTTTGATAAAAATATGATTATTGTAAAAAGTAACTTACGAGTTAAAGACTTGTGGGTTACTTTTTATTTTTAAAATCATTTAACACTATTAAGAAAGTCTTACATAATAAGTGGTTGTGTGGACTTTATCTTGACTGATTTTGTTTTATAAGGATTATTACATTCATAAAATTAATGATAGAATACAGACCAGTGATAGTAGGGAAAAAGAAAATACTAAGAATTGATGTTCCTGCGGCAGACAGGCACGATAAGCCGGTTTATATTGGAACAGATCCAATGAAAGGCACTTATAAAAGAGATTATGAAGGTGATTTCCTTTGTACAGAGGAGGCTGTCCGGGCAATGTTTGCAGACCAGAGAGATATATCTGGTGATGTAGAGGTGTTGGATGAGTTTGGGTTAGATGTGTTGAATCAGGATACAATAAAAGGCTATAGAATTATTTTTGAACAGCTTCACAGTGGACATCCGTGGAATGCCCTTGAAAATGATGAATTACTCAATACATTATTATACAGACAGAGTGTCACAGATGTCTCAGGAGATTGGTATTGATAATCGTTTTAAGGAGCATTTGTCGCAGTATGGCAATTTCTGGAAAAATAAGCATCGTATTGAGAAGTTTAAGGAACTTGGAATTGACTATTACAATGCACAGACGATTGATATTGGTTTGATTGCCGTGCTTACAGATGTGAAAACTCCGAATTTTGAGGAGGTCGTTAAACAGATGATGCTAGGTGACAGTGGAAAATACTTTAAGGCATTGGCTGATAATGGATTGACTGATAAATTCTGGGTAAGTATTATCTTGTATTGGCAGATGCTAGTGATGAGAAGAATATTTTACAGCAGTATGAGTTTATGATTGATATTGCATTTATGGATGATTTTGGCAGAGTATAAAAAACATAATCCTTGTATCGCTTTTTACAATACAAACAATATAAAAAAGAATAATATGTTTATTGTAAATGTAAGAAATGCAAGGCTGAACTGTTACTTGTAAACAAAAAGTAAGACTAACAATACTTGTAAAAATTTTACAATTATGGTATTATCAATACATGACAAAGGTGTCAACGGTTAAATTCCGTTGGCACTTTTTTGTTTTATTATGGCATAATTACTGAAAACAGCGGTAATGCATATATAATATAAACTAAATTTATTCCTTTGCCATGTATTGTGAAAGTTGGATAGTGTTTATACTACAGTTATGAACAGTAATGGAAGCGGAGGGATAAAACATGAGTGCAAAAATTGATTTTATTTATTTAAGTGAATCGGACATGATAAAAGCCGGTGTAAAAGATATGGGAAAATGCGTGGAAGTTATGGAGGACATGATGGTTACTTTGAACAAAGGGGATTATGTCATGGGAGGTGAAAATCATAACTCACACGGATGTATGGTGACTTTCCCTGATAATCCGGAGTTTGAAGGGATGCCAAAGAATGGTGAGGACAGAAGATTTATGGCAATGCCTGCATATCTTGGCGGCAGCTTTCAGATGGCAGGAATGAAATGGTATGGTTCAAATATCGAGAATAAAAAGAAAGGACTGCCGCGTTCCATTCTTATGATGATGCTTAATGATAAGGATACAGGTGCTCCACTTGCACTTATGTCCGCTAATCTGTTAAGTGCATACAGAACAGGTGCCATTCCGGGAGTCGGAGCAAAATACCTTGCGAGAAAAGATTCAACAACAGTTGCAATAGTCGGACCGGGTGTTATGGGAAAAACAGCACTTGCAGCATTTATGAGTGTATGTCCTAAGATTGATACGGTAAAGATTAAAGGTCGTGGAAAAAATTCGATAGACTCATTTGTTGAATATGTAAAGAAAGAATTTCCACAGGTAACAACGATAAAAGTATGCGAGACTATGGAAGAAGCTATCAGGGACAGTGATATAATAAACACAGCAACATCCGTAGGTGATAAGGAAAGTCTTTTCCCATACATAGATGAGAAATGGATAAAAGAGGGTGCACTTATCTGTATGCCGTCAGCAGCAAGATTTGATGAAGAATTTTATCTTGACGAAAACACAAAGCTGGTGGTTGACAATTATAAACTTTATGAGGCATGGGCGGATGAATATCCATATCCTAGTTATGACCCGGTACAGGTGGTCGGAGCAAAATTTATGGATCTGCTGCATGACAAAAAGATAACAAGAGAAGAAATTATAGATATAGCAGATGTTATCACAAAGAAGGTTTCGGGAAGGGATAATGATAAGCAGAGGATAATCTATTCAGTAGGTGGTATGCCGGTTGAGGACATAGCATGGGGCGAGACTGTTTATAAAAATGCCTTAAAGCTTGGAATAGGAGTGAAACTTCATTTGTGGGATGAACCTGAACTTCATTGATTGTGAGAATGTCTGCAGGAATGGAGATTACTATGAAGCAGACAGATATTATAAATCCTTTTCAACCGTACATGACTTTGGAGATGGATGGTTACAGCCAGATTAACAGAACTGATTACGGAATTTCACACTTTTATGAATTTACGATTCATGATGAGAAAAAACATTGTATTAAAGCCGTTCCTGATGCGAGTATAGATTTGCTTTTCAATATAGGCGAAAACAAAGTTTCTACATATATCAGCGGGACGGTGTTCGGTGTAAAGAAGTGGGAACTGGGTACTCAGGACGATTGTTTTGGTGTGAGGTTTCAGCCGGGACAGGGAATACTTCCAAAAGATATTACAATGGAAATGATAGTTAATGATGACATTGAAATAGATGGAGATATTTTTGGGAAAAATCTTACGGAGAAAATTGCATTGGCAAAGACCATGAGTGAGAGAATAGAAATATTCAAAAAGGCATATGAAGATATGGTTTTAGGAAGAAATTCTCTTTCGGATAAGGAAAAGATAAATGAATATCTCGTAAATAGAATAAGCAGGACAAAAGGCATGATAACAATGCGGCAGCTTGAGGATGAGACTAACTATTCAGCCTGTTATCTGAGAAGAATATTTAAGAGTTTTCACGGGATTTCACCAAAGCAGTTTGCTCAGTATATCAGGTTTCAAAATCTCCTGATGCAGGCAGACAAAGAGGGTGTCAGGTATGAACAGGTGGCACTTGATTGTGGGTATTACGATGAACCGCATATGATGAAAGAATTTAAAAAATATTCAGGTGTTACTTTAGAGCAATACAGAAAAATGATAAATACTAACAAAAGAGTGAAAAATTAAAATTTATAAGTTGTAAAGGAGAGTAAGACTATGGGAATATCTAAAATAGAAGTAATAACGGGAATGTCGAAACTTACAAATCTTATTAGCGAGTTGAGCAAAGTAGGTGTGCGTGGCGTGACTGTCATGCAGGTGCTTGGCTGCGGCATTGAGCTTGGAACAAAAGAGTATGAAGTTGAATTAAATGAAGTCATGGAACTTTTGCCAAAACAGCAGATAAATATTGTAGTTGAGGATGATAAGATAGATAAGATACTCGACCTTGTCAAAAAAGAACTCTATACAGGTCATATCGGTGATGGAAAAATCTTTGTCTATGGAATCGATAATGTAATAAGAGTGCGTACCGGAGACGAGGGTGTGGAGGCTCTATAATAGAAAGGACTTGCTTATGAATAAAAAGAAATTAGGACTTGCAAATGTAGTTTCCATTTCTGTCGGTCTTGTTGTTGCTACAAGCTGCCTTGTATCATTAGGTGAGGGCTCGGGAACACTTGGAGTTACATTTATTCTCGCAATGGCGATAGCAATGCTGTTAAATATGACAACAGTTGCATCATTATCAGAGTTAAATGCACTGATGCCAAATACTACAGGAGGACTTGCACAATATACACTTGCGGCGATAGGACCACTGCCTACGCTTGTATCGATGGTGGGCGGTTACATAATATGCAATACAATGTCATGCGGTGTTGAGGCTTCGATTTTTTCATTTTCACTTGCGGATACGATAGGTGGAAATATACCCAGCATAGTTTACACTTTTATAATGACATTTATAATTCTTCTTGCAAACCTGCGTGGAGTTGATATGTTTGCAAAAATTCAGGATATTGTTGCATTTTTGCTTGTAGGTTCGCTTGTCGTAATGGGATTTATCGGAATGATAGGTGCAGGCATGGGAGCGAAATTAGACCAGCCGTTTGTACTTGAAGCTGATTTTAAAGGTATAGCATCTATGACGGCAGTTGCATTTTGGCTTTTTATCGGAGCAGAGTATGCTATTCCGATTTCTAAAGAAGTAAAAAATGCAAAGAGAAATGTACCTCTTGGAATGATGATAGGACTTTTCCTTATCTTCATAATGCAGTCGGTTATGGTACTTGGATTTCACAATTATGTTGAATGGGGAAAACTTGCTGATTCAGCAGCACCACATCTTCTTTATGGATATGCCATCCTTGGAAAATTCGGTAAGATATGGATGATGTTGGTTGGAGCACTTGCAGTAATAAGCACGCAGAATTCTACAGTAAATTCACTTGCCGTTATATGTCAGGGCATGGCAAAAATGAACATGATGCCAAAGATATTTGCAAAGACAAATAAATATAAGGTTCCATGGTTTGGCCAGGTATTTGTAAGTGCGGCAATATTTTTATTTGCTTATGTCAGCAACAATTCGGCAGATATGATAGATTTTCTTATACTTGCCGGCTCAGTAATATGGATGGTTTCGTATATTCTTGCACATATTGATGTACTTGTATTTAGAAAGAGACTGCCAAAAGCACCGAGAAACTTTAAAGTTCCGGGCGGATGGACATTGCCGGTAATAGGAATTTTGGGAACGGCGTATATGATTCTTAACATATCTACAGACCCACATGAAAGAATGATGATATGGCTGTTGACCGGAGTTTCGTTTTTAGTTCTTGGTATCTACTCAGCCATTTGGATAAAAGTTAAGATGAAAATGCCTATTTTTAAATATGTTCCACTTGAAAAAGTAATGGCTATGGAAAACGATCTTTACTATGTAGTCAGAAAGCAGAAAGGAATATGGAAGTAACAACAGATTGATAAATAATGATAAATTGCAAGGATATAATAAATTTATTTGTTATATCCTTGCAATTTATCTGATTTTATTATAGTTTCACAATAGTTCAGTCTTTAATTTATCAGGAAACTTTATTTTTAATTTTTATTGTATCAAGTGTTTTAAATTCATACTTCTTTGATTTCATATATTTAATAATCTTTGGAAGTGCATTTGTATCTGCTTTTGATATAGCATGCAGCAGAGGAATCATTCCTTTGTGGTAATAGCTTTTAAATCTTCCTACAACATAATCTGTGGTAGGCTGGTCAGCAGGATTGTAGTCATACCAGGCAAGGCTCCAGAGGACAGTGGTATATCCCATGTCCTGCATTGTTTTTAATGCAAGCTCACTGTAATTACCCTCCGGCGGGCGGACAAATTTGTCGAGCTTGTAGCCTGTTTTCTTTTTCATACATTTTTCAACACTTTTTAATTCAGAACGGATTTTATCAGTATTACATTCACCAAGCCTTGGATGCGTTGAGGTGTGATTACCAACTAAATGTCCCTCTTTTTTCATGCGTTTAACAAGTTTTGCGTTGCCCTCGATATATGGTTTTGTGACAAAGAAAATTGCCTTGATGTTTTTCTCTTTTAAAATATTGAGTATTTTTTTTGTATGTCCGTTTTCATATCCGCAGTCAAAAGTGAGGTATATGTATTTCTTTTTAGTGTTGCCAGTGAATATGGTGTTGTACTTTTTTAATGAAAATCCGTTATAGGGTAAAGTTCCACCGGGTGTTGCATGATTTTTATTAAGACCTAATCCCCAGTCAACAGATTTTGCCAGGTAATGTTTTTTTGCTGCCGTTGTATTTTGTGTACCTGAACATAAAAGTGAGCAAGTTAAGATAAGGCATATAATTTTTTTAATCTTTTTCATTTGAAATCCCTCCTTATTAGTTGAAATTAAGGCTGCTGTCTGCATAATAGGTTGAACAGCAGTACTTAGTAATATTATTATATATCATGTCAGGCAAAAATGAGTTACAAATTTATTACATTATTGTGTCTTTTAAAGGCTGAACCGTTACTTTAAAGAAGTTTTGCTGTTTCATGACTATGTGCAACATTAACAGATAGGCGTTGTTATGGTAAATGATAATAAAGTATGTTAAAATAATAAACAATATATAGGAGAAAGAGGTGTAAAGGTATGGGAATGTTTGTTAATCCTGACAATAGTGCTTTTCAGGTGGCATTAAATTCAGAAATCTATGTGGATAAAACGGGGATGTTAGAATATACAAATAAAGTCATAAATACATTGCAGGGGTATATATGTAACAGCCGTCCAAGAAGGTTTGGAAAGTCTGTCACGGCAAATATGCTTGCAGCATATTACAGTAAAGGCTGTGATTCGAGAGAAATGTTTTCAACATTAAAAATAAGTGAGAGTATAGGATTTGAAAAAAATATAAATAAATATGATGTTATACATATTGACATTCAATGGTGCATCGAACCGGCAGGTGGTTCAGAAAATGTAGTGTCATATATAACAGAAAAAACGATATGTGAATTGAGAGAGTATTATCCCAATGAATTGTCTGAAAAAATAAAATCACTTCCCGAAGCGTTATCTGTAATAAATTCGATGAATGGAACGAAATTTATTATTATAATAGATGAATGGGATATTATAATTCGTGATAAGGCAAATAATAAAAAAGTTCAGGAAGAATATATCAATTTTTTAAGAGCAATGTTTAAGGGGGTTGAACCGACAAAATATATAGGGCTTGCTTATCTTACGGGGATTTTACCGATAAAGAAGTTGAAAACACAGTCGGCACTTAATAATTTTAAACAATATACAATGTTAAATCCTGGACCATTGGCAGAATATATCGGTTTTACAGAGGAGGAAGTAAAAAAATTATGTGACAGGTATGAACGGGATTTTCACAAAGTAAAAAAGTGGTATGATGGCTATCAGCTCGGCAAATATCATATTTATAATCCTAATGCGGTAGTAAGTCTTATGATGGAGGGGGAGTTTAGGAGTTATTGGTCGGAAACAGATTCATACAGGATAATAGTTCCGTTAATAAATATGGATTTTGACGGGTTAAAGAGTGCGATAATAGAGATGTTGGCTGGCGGTTCAGTAGAAACAGATGTAACTTCATTTCAAAATGATACAGTCAATTTTGAAGATAAAGATGATATTTTGACATATCTTATACATCTTGGCTATCTTGCATATGATCAAAAAAAAGAAATGGCATTTGTACCAAATGAGGAGATAAGAGAAGAATTATTCAGATACAGTAAAGCAATACAACGGGGATATATTACTCGTTGGAATAAGTTATGATAAAAAAACAAAGAAGCATGAATGTGTTATTGAAAAATACCCACTTGACAAATAAAATAACAGTGTTACAATAACATTGTTACACAAAGAGAAAGGACAAAAAATATGCGACATGAAGCGGCAGGAGTGACAGAAATTCTGCTTGACAGTGCAAAGAATGAATTTTTAGAATATGGTTTTCACGATGCGAGCCTTAGAAGGGTTGCAGCAAAAAGTGGCGTCAGTACAAATTCCATATACACCAGATTTCACGATAAGACCGGACTTTTTGGTGCTGTTGTGAAAGAAGCGGCAGACGGACTTATGGAAATTTATCTGAATAGTATCAGTGAAGCAAAGGAAACTTTTGATGTTAAACAGGCAATGCAGATTGGCGGCGAGGGTACGGACATTGTATTAAAGTATATTTATAAGTACAAGGATGAATTTAAACTGATATTCTGTTGTTCTGTGGGAACTGAATATGAAAATTATTTTGATAAACTTGCGGCTATTGAAGAAAATTATTATAGACAGTTTGCAAAACAATTTTCAGACGGAAAGCATAGTGTAGATGATTTTTTCATACATGTATATTGCACAACGGGATGGCAGTATGTTTATGAGATCGTGTCCCATGATAAGAGTTATGAGGAGGCGAAAGAGTATATGGATAATGTAAGGACATTTAATTATGCCGGCTGGAAAGCCGTTCTTGGAATTACAGAGGAGTCTAAATAAAAAGTTTTTTATAAGTTGTATAAATTTTATAAAATAAAAAAAGTTAATAATGGCAGTACAATAATTATCAGTTAAATATTGTTACTGCCTAAAAAAATAACTTTAGGTTAGCAAAAACTAATCATAGTAATATAAAACAAACAAGGAGGACTCATAAATGGAGACAAAAAAGAAATCTGCATTTTCAAAACTTATGGAATTTGCCGGAAATCATAAATATTTTTCCTATATTTCATGTGTTTTGGCAGTTATCAGTGCATGGGTTGCATTGATACCGTTTTATGATGTATGGTGCATCATAAAGGAGGTTCTTGAGGTTAGACCTGATTTTTCAAAGGCAGTACATATTACCTCATACGGCTGGCAGGCGGTAGGATTTGCACTGCTTGCGATGGCATTTTATATCGCATCACTTATGTGTTCGCACAAAGCGGCATTCAGGGTACAGGCAAATATGCGTGTGTATATGATGGAGCATATAATGAAGCTGCCACTTGGTTATGTAGAGTCAAAGGGCACAGGTAAGATAAGAAAGATAGTTACGGATTCGTCTGCGGCTACTGAGACATATCTTGCACACAATCTTCCGGATAAGGCAGTTTCCTATGCGACACCTATAGGACTTCTTGCTATGATGGCAGTATTTGACTGGCAGCTTGGGATTATAAGTCTGATTCCTGCCGTACTTGCATTTGTCATTATGGGAACGATGATGATGGGACCAAAGATGGCGGAGGATATGAAACAATATCAGAATTCACTTGAAACAATGTCTGCTGAAGCAGTCGAGTATGTAAGAGGTGTGCCGGTTTTAAAGACTTTTGGTCAGACGGTGTTCTCATTTAAGAGATTTAAGGCTGCGATAGATGACTATGAAAAATGGACTATCGATTATACAAAGGCAATGATGCTTCCGATGATAGGCTTTACCGTATTTTCAAATGCCATATTTGCGGCACTTATAATAGCTGCATATGTACTCTGTGGCAACACTATTACAGATACATTTTTGTTAAATCTTATATTTTATATTCTTATAACGGCTACACTCACCACAACGCTTATGAAAGTTGCATATGCAGGTGAGTCGCAGATGATAGTTGAGGATGCACTAAACAGAATGGATGAGATACTTGATGTAAAAGAACTTCCGAATGGAACTTCTGACAATAAGATTAAAGATGCATCTGTTTCGCTTAAGAATGTTAAATTCTCATATGACGATGCAAAGACTAATGCCGTTGATGGTATTTCACTTGATATAAAAGCAGGTGAACATATTGCATTTGTCGGACCGTCAGGCGGCGGAAAGACAACACTTGCATCACTTATTGCAAGATTTTGGGATGTAAATAGCGGAAGCATATCAATAGGCGGTGTTGATGTAAAAAATATTGAATCTGATAAACTTATGGATACTATCTCTTATGTTTTTCAGGACAGTAAACTTTTAAAGACTTCGATTCTTGAAAATATAAGAATGGGAAGACCTGATGCTTCTGACGCAGAGGTTCTCGATGCACTGAAAAAAGCACAATGCAGTGATATTATTGCCAAACTTCCGCAGGGAGTAAATACTGTTATCGGCTCAAAAGGTACATATGTATCAGGCGGCGAGATGCAGCGTCTTTCCATTGCGAGAGCTTTCCTGAAGAATGCACCTATACTTATACTTGACGAGGCAACGGCATTTGCTGATCCTGACAACGAGAGAAAAGTACAGCTTGCATTTGAAAATCTTTCAAAAGACAAGACTGTAATAATGATAGCACACAGATTATCAACGGTGACAAATGCCGACCGTATTTATGTCCTTAAAGATGGAAAGATAGCTGAGTCGGGCACACATGAGACACTTGTCGATGCTGGCGGTGTTTATACTCATATGTGGAATGAATACAATAAATCTGTAAACTGGCAGGTTGGAAAGGCAGGTAAAGCTATATGATAGATAGATTAAAACATAAATATGCACTGTCAGAAAAAGGTGCAAAAGATATGGTAAAGGCTTTTGTGGCAGTTACGCTTGCAAACCTCGTGCTTATGCTTCCGGTAGGTCTTTTGTATGAACTGGCATCATATCTGTTTGAGGGAAAAGTACCGACAGAGCAGAAAGGATTTTTCATTGGCGGAATAGTAGTTGTGCTTGTTCTTATCGCACTTACAACAGTATTTCAGTACAGGGCAACATTTTTATCAACTTATGTTGAGAGCGGTGTCAGACGAAGGGCACTTGCTGAGAAATTAAGAAGACTTCCGTTATCATTTTTTGGAAAGAAGGATTTGTCGGACCTTACAAATGCGATAATGTCTGACTGTGCACTTATCGAAACAGCAAGTTCGCACTGGATACCTGAGCTTATCGGTGCAATGATTTCAACAATGCTTATAGTGATAGGATTATTTTTCTTTAACTGGAAGATGGCACTTGCAGCAGTGTGGGTGATGCCTATAGCTTTTATTATAGTTCTCAATTCAAGAAAGGCATTAAGAAATACACATAAAAAGACAATGAAATATAAACTCGCGTGTCAGGATGGTATTCAGGAGGGACTTGAGACGATAAGAGATTTGAGAGCTAACAACATGACGGACAATTATATGGACGGTCTTGAGTCAAAGATAAGAGATATAGAGAAACACTCCATTGTTCTTGAATTTTCAAATGCAGCCTTTGTCTGCTCGGCACAGATGATATTAAAATTTGGAATAGGAACGGTTGCACTTGTGGGAAGTACACTTCTTATTAAAGGAGAGATAGATGTGCTTACATTATTTGTTTTCCTGCTGGTGGTTACGAGAATGTATGAGCCTTTACAGATAGCATTACAAAATCTGTCTGCATTGATAAGCCTTGACACTACCTGTGAGAGAATGGACGAAATATTGTCACATGATGAGCAGACAGGAAAAGAGAAACTTATAAACAACGGTTATGACATAACTTTTGAAAATGTGGGATTTTCTTATGAGGACGGAAAGGTCATTTTGTCAGATGTTGATTTCGTCGCAAAACAGGGCGAAGTGACAGCACTTATCGGACCGTCAGGAGGTGGAAAAACTACCGTATCAAGACTTGCCGCAAGATTTTGGGATTGTAATAGAGGAAAGATTTCTGTTGGTGGAATGGATGTATCAGAGATAGAGCCTGAAAGTCTATTGTCGCTTTATTCAATAGTATTTCAGGATGTAACACTTTTTAACAACACGATAATGGAAAATATAAGGGTTGGTAAAAAAGATGCGACAGACGAAGAAGTCATGGCAGCAGCAAAACTTGCAAACTGTACGCAGTTTATTGAAAAACTTCCTGATAGGTGGAATACTATGATAGGTGAAAACGGCTCGGAACTTTCAGGAGGAGAGAGACAGAGAATATCAGTTGCGAGAGCATTTTTAAAGGATGCACCTATAATACTTATGGATGAAGCGACAGCTTCTCTTGATGTTGATAACGAATCTGTCATACAGGAGTCTATTTCAAAACTTATCAAAGATAAAACTGTTCTTATAATCGCACACAGAATGAGGACGGTCGACGGTGCAGATAAGATAGTTGTGCTTAAAGACGGCGTAGTTGCAGAGCAGGGAACACCTGAAGAATTAAAAGAGCAGAACGGCATTTATAAGCATATGTTTGATATGCAGCTTGAAACGCAGAGTTGGAAATACTGCTAGAAAATACAATTAAAAAAGGAAAAAACATGCCGGATGGATTTATATATTTTAATAAATCTGTCCGGAATTTTTTGACATATGCAGGCATATGTAAAGTATTTTTTATTGTGTATAGTCTGTGATATAAAATTAAAATGTAATATATGAAGCCGTTTATAACTAAAATATTGATTGGAAATTATAAATGTGATAACTTGGTATGAGTAGATAAATATTTATAAAGCTAAAGAAAGTGTTTTAGTAAAATAAAGATTGCAAGAGTTTGAAAATAATAGCTGACCTAGCTAAAAGTTAAAATCGAAGAATATTTCTTGACTGAAAGTGGAGAAAATGATAATTTAAAATGAGCCAATAAATAAAAATAGATTAAGCCGAAAGCAATGGACTTTTATTGAGTAGAAGTAAAAGAGTCAACATAAAAAAATGGAGGTAACAGTGTATATGTATAAAGCAGATAAAAAAAGATATGATAGTATGCAGTATAACAGATGTGGCAAAAGTGGTTTAAAGTTGCCGATAGTATCACTTGGTCTATGGCATAATTTTGGTGATATATCATCTTATGACAATATGAAACAGATGTGTTTTACGGCATTTGATAATGGCATAACACATTTTGACCTTGCAAATAATTATGGACCGGAACCAGGAAGTGCTGAAAAGCATTTTGGTATGATATTAAAAGAGCATTTTGCACCATACCGTGATGAGCTGATAATCAGCACAAAAGCAGGTTTTGATATGTGGGAGGGTCCATATGGTGACTGGGGAAGCCGTAAATATCTGATAGCAAGTCTTGACCAGAGTTTAAAGCGTATGGGGCTTGACTATGTGGATATTTTTTATCATCACAGAATGGATCCGGATACTCCTCTTGAGGAGACAATGGGTGCACTCGACCAGATAGTAAAAAGCGGAAAGGCTTTATATGCAGGTCTTTCAAACTATGACGGAGAGACGATGAAAAAGGCTTGTGAGATATTAAATAACCTTAGATGTCCGTTTATCATAAATCAGAATTCATATAATATTTTTAACCGCACAATAGAAAATAACGGACTTAAAAAGGCGGCAAGGGAAAGCGGAAAGGGAATTATTTCATTTAGCCCGCTTGCACAGGGTATGTTGACGGACAGATATTTAAATGGTATTCCGACAGACAGCCGTGTTATGACAGATGGAAGATTTTTGCATAAAGAACAACTGGGAGAGGACAGGATAAGCGTTATCAGAAAGTTAAACGATTTAGCATCAAAAAGAGGTGAAACACTTGCACAGATGGCACTTAAGTGGGTTGTAAAGGACAGTGATGTTACCAGTGTTCTGATAGGTGCGTCAAAACCGCAGCAGATACTTGAAAACTTAAAAGTTATGCAGGCGGCAGATTTTTCTGATGAGGAGTTAAAACTGATAGATGATATTTGCGGCATCTGAAATAATGGTAAATCAATTCTTATTGAAAAATAATTGACCGTATCGTCATATATTAGTAAAATATAGTTAGTGATAATATTATGTACCCTTGAAATTATTCATTCAGAAAATTCCAAGGGTACAAAAAGACAGGGAGGAGGAATGGACATGGTAGACTATAGCGAGGGCTCAGGAAAACAGTACCATACGGGCGTTGGAAGGGGCGATGTTGGAAGATATGTTATAATGCCGGGAGATCCCAAAAGATGTGAAAAGATAGCTGCTTTTCTTGATGAGCCAAAATTTATTGCAGACAACCGAGAGTATGTTACATATACCGGAAAACTCGATGGCATTAAGGTTAGTGTCACTTCGACCGGGATAGGCGGACCATCTGCAGCGATAGCACTTCAGGAACTTGTAGCCTGTGGAGCAGACACTTTTTTGAGAGTCGGTACCTGCGGAGGTATGCAGGATGATGTACTCGGTGGTGATATAGTTATCGCAAACGGAGCCATAAGAATGGAGGGCACTTCAAAAGAATATGCACCTATAGAATATCCGGCGGTGGCAGACATAAATGTGATAAACGCCATGATGACTTCGGCAGAAAAATTAAAATTAAAATATCATGTCGGAGTAGTTCAGAGCAAGGATTCTTTTTTCGGTCAGCATGAGCCGGAGCTTATGCCTGTAGGATATGAGCTTCAGAATAAATGGGATGCATGGATAAAGATGGGGTGTCTTGCATCGGAGATGGAAACAGCGGCACTTCTCATTGCAGGAAGTTATCTCAGAGTGAGAGTCGGTGCGTGTTTTTTAGTGCTTGCCAATCAGGAGAGAGCTAAAAAAGGACTTTCAAATGTGCAGGTGCACGACACAAAGACAGCAATAGAAACAGCAGTTGGAGCAGTAAGAGAACTTATTAAAAAGGATAATATTTAAAAAATAACAATAAACAGATAATTACCTTTAAAACAGGTATAAAATAAAAAAGAAAGTATGAAAAAATGGAGGACTTATAATTATGAACGCAGAAGGACTTTTAGTAATGGCATCGGTGACAAGACATTCAGCATATGCACCATATTCGCATTTTAAGGTAGGAGCAGCACTTTTAACTGAGAGAGGGAAAATATACACAGGATGCAATATTGAAAATGCAGCATACACACCGTCAAACTGTGCGGAGAGAACAGCATTTTTTAAGGCTGTAAGTGATGGAGAGAGAAATTTCAGGGCTATCGCCATTGTCGGCGGAAAAGAGGGTGAAAAAGATTATGATTTTTGCTCACCATGTGGTGTATGCAGACAGGTTATGATGGAGTTTTGTGACCCTGAGGAGTTTGAGATAGTTCTTGGAAATTCAGCCGGAGACATAAAAGTCATCAAATTAAAAGATATACTTCCGGAGGGATTTGGACCGGAAAATCTTGAGTAGTGTATCATGTCGCTGTCTTTCAGGCGGGTAACGCAGAGCAGATTTAGTATGATGGCATTATGAAAACATGATTAGCTGCTGTCCAAAAAACAAATAGTTTTTATACAACTTCGTGGTAAGTTGTTCAGAAATGAGGGATAGTATGAGTTTTAAATATAAGAGGATTTTTACGATAGTTATTGATTCAATGGGTATTGGTGAAATGGCAGATGCGGCAAATTTTGATGATGCAGGAGCAGATACACTTGGACATATTTCGCAGTCCGTTGAAACATTTGACATACCTAATTTCAGAAAACTGGGGATTGCCAATCTTAAGACTTTAAAACAGGTCGCACCGGTAAAAGAGCCACTCGGATATTATTTTGCGATGAATGAAAGAAGCAATGGCAAGGATACCATGACAGGACACTGGGAAATGATGGGAATAAACACCACAAAACCGTTTATCACATTTACCGAAACAGGATTTCCAAAGGAACTTATCGCAGAGCTTGAAAAAAGAACAGGCAGAAAGATAATAGGAAATAAAGCCGCAAGCGGCACTGTTATATTGGATGAACTTGGTGAGGAGGAGATAAAGACAGGAGCTTTGATAGTCTACACTTCTGCTGATTCGGTCATGCAGATATGTGGCAATGAAGAAACGATGGGACTTGACAATCTCTACAGATATTGTGAAATAGCAAGAGAGCTTACCATGAGAGACGAGTGGCGTGTCGGCAGGGTTATTGCAAGACCATATACAGGCAGTAAAAAAGGTGAGTTTGTACGAACAAGCAACAGACATGATTATGCTTTAAAGCCGACAGGACGCACTGTTCTTAACTCACTTAAGGATGCAGGACTTGATGTTATATCAGTGGGTAAGATAAATGACATATTTGCAGGAGAGGGCATCACTGAGAGCAATCGTTCAAAATCAAGTGTTCACGGTATGGAGCAGACCATAGAGATAGCAAAAAGAGATTTTACAGGTCTTTGTTTTGTAAATCTTGTTGACTTTGATGCACTTTGGGGTCATAGGAGAAATCCGGTCGGCTATGCAAAAGAGATAGAAAAGTTTGACAAAAATCTTGGCATATTGCTTGATGAACTCAAGGAAGATGATCTTCTCATAATAACGGCAGACCATGGAAATGACCCGACATATAAGGGGACAGACCACACGAGAGAAAAAGTGCCGTTTGTGGCATATTCTCCATCATTTAAGGGAAGTGGCGGACTGCCTGAGACAGACACATTTGCCGTTATCGGAGCAACAGTTGCAGAGAACTTTGGTGTGGAAATGCCGGAGGGCACTATCGGGACATCGGTGTTTAATAAATTAAAGTAAAAAAATTAAAATCAAATATTGATAACTAATTAAAGTTAGCATATACTAATAAAAGTGTTAGTGTATGCTAACTTTTTTGTTGGAATCCATTGACATATGCATGAAAATGTGATACATATATTCATATGAACAACCATTCATATGAAATGGTTGCCAAAATCAAAAATGAAAAAATATACGGAGAGTATTCTGTAGGTATTTGCGAAACTATCATAAACCTTGATTAAATTGTGCAATTAACACAATACATAATTCGTTTCGCAATCACCTAGGAGAGTATCCGCATAGGAAGGAGTGATATTATGTTTCTTGAAATTAAAAATATCAGAAAACATTATGGAGAGGGAGAAAGCAGGGTTGAGGTTTTAAAAGGAATTGACATAGAGATTGAAAAGGGTGAGATATGTGTTCTGCTTGGTCCGTCAGGTTCGGGAAAGTCTACGCTTCTTAATATCATCGGAGGGATAGATTATGCCGATGATGGTTATATAGCCATAAACGGTGATAAGATTGAGGATATGAATGAGAAGCAGCTTACAAGATACAGGAGAAAGCATCTCGGATATGTTTTTCAGATGTATAATCTTATACCAAACCTTAACATAAAGGAAAATGTCGAGACAGGTGCCTATCTTAGCGACAATCCTATGAATACAGATGAGATATTAAAAGGTCTTGGGCTTTACGAGCATAGACATAAGCTTCCAAATCAACTTTCAGGCGGACAGCAGCAGAGGACATCTATAGGCAGGGCGATAATAAAAAATCCGGATATCCTCCTCTGTGATGAACCGACCGGAGCACTTGATTACAATACATCTAAGGAAATCCTTAAGCTGATAGAGAGTATAAATCAGAAATATGGAAATACCATAATAATCGTAACTCATAATGATGCGATTAAAAATATGGCTGACAGGGTTATCACATTGAGGGATGGCGAGATAAGAAAAAATTATAAAAATGAAAATAAAATTTCGGCTAAGGAACTTGAATGGTAAAGGGGCAGCACGCACAACATTTGTGTCTGTGCACACTTGACACAAACTTAATATGCACAAAAAGTGTGTAGAAAAGAGGCTTAATATGAGAAACCCACTTATAAAAAGACTTCCGAGAGAGTTAAAAGGAGATATAGGCAAGTATCTTGTTATCTTTTTGTTTATGACTATGCTTATCAGTCTTGTGTCTGGTTTTTTGGTGGCTGACAACAGCGTATATGATGCATATGAAAAGGGATTTGAAAAATACAATGTGGAATATGCAGATTTCGTGACGGCAGACGAAATGTCTGACGAAACGATAAAAGAGCTTGAAAACGATAATAAAGTCAGGATTTATGACCAGAGGTATTATAAATTAAAGGAGTCAAAGAGAAATGCGACCATAAGAGTATATGGTGAGAGGAAAGAAGTAAATAAGCTTTGTATAATGTCAGGCAGGCTTGCAAAAGCTGATGACGAGATTACACTTGACAGAGTTTTTGCAAAAAACAATGATTATAAAGTTGGTGATAATATAAAAATAGGAGATAAAGATTATAAGATAACAGGTTTTGTGGCAATGCCTGATTATAGTTGTCTGTTTGAAGATAACGCTGATATGATGTTTGATTCAGTAAATTTCGGTGTGGCTTCGATGACGGATTCATGTATTAAAAAGCTTAAAAAGAGTAAGTTAAATTACTGTTATGCCATGAGATATAACAAGAAGCCAAAAAGTGACAAGGAACAGAAAAATATGTCTGATGATTTTCTCAAAAGTCTGGCGAAAAAAGCTGCAGTCACTTCCTATATACCTCGCTGTGAAAATAAAGCAATAAACTTTACCGGAGATGATATGGGCGGAGATAAGGCAATGTTTATTTTATTTGACTATATCGTAATAGCGATACTTGCATTTGTCTTTGCCGTAACGACTTCAAATACAATAGTTAAAGAGGCTGGTGTTATAGGCACTTTAAGGGCATCAGGATATACCAGAGGAGAAATCATAAGACATTATATGATAAATCCTGTAACAGTTACACTTATATCTGCTATAATAGGAAATGTCGTGGGATATACCGTTATGGTAAAATATATGGCATCAATGTATTATAACAGTTACAGTCTGCCGACATACAATACTTTATGGAATGCTGAGGCATTTATAGATACGACTGTTATTCCGGTGATACTAATGTTTATCATAAATTATTTTGTATTAGCATCAAAATTAAGGATTTCACCGCTTAAATTTTTACGCAGGGAACTTTCTAAAAAGACGAGAAAGAAAGCGGTGAGATTAAACACGAAGATACCGTTTATGCACCGGTTCAGATTGAGGGTTGTTTTTCAAAATATATCAAACTACATAACATTGCTTGCAGGTATCTTATTTGCGTCGGTCATAGTTATATTCAGTCTTATGTTTGGTCCGCTTATTGATGATTATTCAAAACTTGTTGGAAAGAGTATAATAGCTGATTATCAATATGTCCTTAAAGCACCTGCAGAAACTAAGGTATCAGGAGCTGAAAAATATTGTGTGGAGAGTTTAAAGACACTTCCGGGAAAATATATGGAAGATGAGATAACGATTTATGGAATATCAGATAACAGCAAATATGTTAAAGCGGATATACCTGACGGAAAGGTTTATGTGTCAAATGGTTATATGGATAAATTCGGTATAGAAAAAGGAGATAAAATAGAACTTAAAGACCCTTACAGCAACAAGAAATATAAGTTTGAAGTTGCAGGCTCATATAAATATGATGCCGTTATATCGGTGTTTATGAACAGAAATACTTTTATAAAAAAATTTGATAAGGATGATGATTACTATAGTGGGTATTTCAGCAATAAAAAAATAAAGGATATAGACGATGATTATGTTGCGGGAATAATTACAGTAAAGGATTTAAGAAAAGTGTCAACACAGATGAAAGTGTCGATGGGTGATTTTATGGATTTGATAAAGTATTTTGGTGTTATAATGTTTATACTTTTGATGTACCTGTTATCAAAACAGATAATAGAGAAAAACAGTAATTCAATAGCACTCACAAAGATACTAGGATATTTGGACATGGAGATAGGAGGTCTTTATATCATTACCACTTTTGCGGTGGTGGTTATATCACTGCTTTTGTCAATACCTATAGTAAATGTCATTATGCGTTGGATGTTTAGTTCATATCTATATACGCAGATGACAGGTTATATTCCTTATATCATATCAGACAGTTGTTATGTTAAAATGTTTGTTATGGGTGTTATCAGCTATCTTGCGGTATGTGTCATTCAGATGATAAAAATAAAGAAGATACCAAAGAGTGATGCACTTAAAAATGTAGAATAAGATAAATTCAAAAGTCGGTACTGGTGATGGATGATGCAAAGTGGGGACAGACACTTCAAGGTGACAAAGCAGACGAAACACCTGTATTTGAAGGAAAGAAAATAACATTTATTTCATCGAATGTTAATGTTGCAACTGTAACAGGGGCAGGAAAGGTGACCGGAAAGAAAAAAGGGAAGTGCGTGATTTATTGTATTACACATAATGGCATAAAGAAAAAAGTCAGCGTTAATGTATTAAAAGCTAAATAAAAGTCGGTAAAGGAGCTGTCTGACAAAAATACATCAAAAAATAGCTATTTGTTACCATAAAAATTAGATTTCTCGAATAAAAATAAAGGAGTATAATGCTTTCGGGATAAAATTTTACAATATGCGGATAATGACTATATTGTTTGTAAGTTGTTTCTGCATATTGTATAAAAATCAGAAGGGAACAAATAGCATTATGAGAAAAAGAGTTTTAGTTGCACAGTCAGGAGGTCCGACAGTGGCAATCAATGCATCGCTTGCAGGAGTTATTGCAGGTGTTGTGAGGTCTGGTGAATATGAGAGGATAATTGGAGCAGCCAATGGGATTTTGGGTGTATTAAATGAACGGTTTACAGACCTCTCGATATTTGAAAATGATGTAAAAGCAGGCAATGACAGTATCAGTGATATTGTGACATCAGGCAATGATGATGTTCAAAAAGCGTGGTGTCCAAAATCTCAGCTAGACAGGCTTGCAGTCACTCCGTCGATGTATCTTGGTTCATGCCGTTTTAAACTTCCATTTTATGAAGAAGATTCACAGCTTTATGAGAAGATTTTTGCTATATTGGACAAGAATGATATCGGTATGTTTTTCTATATTGGCGGAAATGATTCCATGGATACCGTAAATAAGCTGTCAGCATATGCAAAAAGCATAAGCTCTGATATAAGATTTGCAGGTATTCCTAAGTCTATTGACAATGATCTTCCGCACACTGACCATACTCCGGGATATGGTTCTGCTGCAAAATATATAGCGGCATCAATAGCGGAGATGGCACATGATGTAAAAATATATGACATTCCGTGTGTGACTATCATAGAGCTGATGGGAAGAAATGCAGGATGGCTTACGGGTGCTGCGGCACTTGCGAGAAATGAATACAACGAGCTGCCGCAGCTTATATATCTCCCCGAAGTGGATTTTGATAAGGATGAATTTATAGAAGATGTAAAAAATGAGCTGAAAAAATCAAATTGCGTTATGGTTGCAGTATCAGAAGGGATACATGACAGTGACGGAAACTATATCAATGCAGGCACTTCAGACACTTTTGGTCATGATCAGCTTGGTGGTGCGGCAAAAACTCTTGAGCTTCTGGTGAAAGAAAAGCTTCATATAAAATGCAGGAGTGTGGAAATCAATATCATGCAACGATGTGCAGCACATATGGCAGCAGGGACGGATATCAGAGAAGCCTATGAGCTTGGAATTGCCGGAGCAAAATATGCGATAGAGGGCAATACAGGTTTTATCCCTGTTTTGAAAAGAATATCCGATGCACCATACAGGTCGGTTATTGAATATGCAGACCTAAAAAGCATTGCGAATGTAGAAAAGAAAGTACCTTTAGAGTGGATAAATAAAGCTCATAATAATGTGACGGACAATATGCTTGAGTATGTTAAGCCGCTTATAAAGGGTGAGATACTGCTCCCTTACAAAAACGGACTGCCTGATTATCTGTGGCAGGATACGAAATATATGGATTAACTGAAAAATAATTATAATAACCCCCTTATACTGTGTGAAGGGCATTTCAAGTGCGTTTTAGCGGTATAAGGGGGTTGTTGTGTATGGAAACGGAGCTGGAAATTTTCATTATTGCAAAGTAAGGTGTAAAGTATTATACTATTTTTAATACAAAATAAGGAGCAATATGAAAAAAGAGGGATTTTATTCATCGGGTGAATTTGCAAAAAAAGCTCATGTCACCAAAAAGACGATAAGATATTATGACGAACACAATATCCTTAAACCGTCTTTTGTAAGTGATAGTGGAGCAAGATTTTATTCGGATGAAGATTTTGCACGACTACAACAGATATTATTTCTTAAATATCTTGGTTTTTCTCTTGCTGATATAAAGGAAATGACAGTCAGAAATTCAGATAAGCATTTTTTCTCAGAGTCACTTCATATGCAGCTTGGTCTTATCGAGGAAAAAATAGAACAGATGCAGCTTATAAAGACGGCATTAGTTGATGCGTCAAAGGCAGTTAAGCAGGAAAAAAATGTTGACTGGAGCAAGATGATGCAGCTTGTAAATGTAAATGAAATGGAACACAAGCTTAAAGTCCAGTATCAGAACTCATCAAATATCTCGGCAAGGATAAATCTTCATGAGGAATTTTCAAAAAATAAGCAGGGTTGGTTTCCGTGGCTTTTTGAGCAGTGTGAGCTTAAATCAGGTGAAAATGTGCTTGAACTTGGTTGCGGAGATGCCTCGCTGTGGAGGATGAACAGGGAAAAGATACCTGAAAAGATAAATGTTATTTTATCAGATATTTCTGACGGTATGATAAGAGATGTAAGGCGTTCAATGAAAGATATTGAAAATGATTTTTCGTTTGAAGTCATGGATGCACATCATATAAATGCACCAGATGAGAGTTTTGACATAGTTATTGCAAACCATGTACTTTTTTACTGTGAGGATTTAGAAAAGGTGTGCAGTGAGATAAAGCGTGTTTTAAAACCGGGCGGAAGATTTGTTGGCAGCACTTACGGAAATGCTCACATGAAAGAGATAAGTATGCTTGTAAGTGACTTCGACAGCAGGATAGTTTTGTCTGCTGACAGACTTTATGAAAAATTTGGTAAACAAAACGGCGGCAAGATACTTGAAAAGTTTTTTTCAGATGTTTCATGGTCTGAATATGAGGATTATCTTGAGGTGACAAAACCGGAGTCTCTTATCTCGTATGTTCTTTCGTGCCATGGAAACCAGAATAGATTTATAGTTGACAGATACAATGATTTTGTGTCTTTTGTAAAGAAAAAGACAAAGTACGGTTTTGATGTAACGAAAGAGGCGGGGGTTTTTCGTGCCGTGAAAAAATAAATCTGGCTTAAAGTAAGAGATGTTTTTGAAAAAGGCAAGAAGAAAGAAAAAATAAATGATAATATAAGGAATAAACTGTCGAGAAGCTGAAAAAATTAGATAATATATGATAAAAATACATATAAATATAGAAAATTTAGCATATAAAA
>ENA-OVFU01000100-OVFU01000100.1-human-gut-metagenome-genome-assembly--contig:-NODE-100-length-74059-cov-21.942341_pt1 | contig 74059 bp, 80 predicted proteins | sample MGYA00237764_ERZ505407 | MGnify/ENA primary metagenome ERZ505407 (study PRJEB26158, sample SAMN06016366) | human gut metagenome | biome: human gut; feature: ankylosing spondylitis patient; material...
AATCGGCTCCCAGGAATTTAATTTTGCAAATCAGAACCTCAGATTGTAATTCAGCTTTTTTTCTGCAAAGTAAAATGTCCATATATTTATATTAACCCGTTATATACGAATCCGCAAATATAAAATATATTATTTGTTTCAAATTTTTTATTTCAGTTAACTAGCTGTATAATTAAATTGTCGCACTGTCCCATCAAATTGATCAGATGAATTATAATTGTCATAGCCACCAATTCGATACAATTTTACAGTTTTTGTCGTCCTGTTAACAGTTATAATGTCGATGGCATGGCACGTAATATCATTCCATACTCTGTGTTTTGTTGTGCTGTTTAATATTCCTTCCATCATGCTATCATTTGCTGTTAATTGCATATTAACTCCGACATCATTACCATTAAATTCTGCTTTTGTTGGGTGTGTACCGTCATTGTTTGCTGTATACTTAAGGTAGCTTTCTATCTTCTACTATAGTCACTCAATGTTTACTCCTTTTTTTTAACATCTGCTAATCTAGTTCTAAATCCCGCTTTTTATAATTTTTCATGATTCTCTTTTATATTATTTAGAACTATTTCCATTGCTCTTGTATAATTTACATTTTTTTCTATTGATATCTTTTCTGCAGCAATCTTGCATATTGCAATTGCAAAGAGCGACATATCCAAACTGTCACCTCCGCCTATCACTCTTACTTTTTCTTTTGTTTCAAAACATATTACAGATTTCAACATATTCTTCTCCTTTTTCTTGAAATTCTTTTATTTTTGCGTATAATATAATCAAAAAAACAAAAAGGATGTGATTAAAATGAACAACGCACTCGATGATCTTTCCAAAGGTGTCGCAAAAGCTCTTGATACTGTTCCCGAGTTATATCACGATACTCTTCAACCAGCAGCACAAGAAACTGGCAAAGTTATTGCCCGAATACCTCGTGCTATTAACGCAGCATTCTCTGGGCTTGATAGATGGATTTTAAATAAAGAGTATAGCATCGAAGAAACTAAGAAACTTCTTGCTCAAAAACTTGATAATGTCGATCCCGAAAAAATTGTTGAACCAGAACCATATGTTGCTGTTCCTGCAATTCAAGCAATTTCCTATGCAATGAATAGTGATGAATTGCGTAATCTATATGCCAATCTTCTTGCCAAATCTATGATTAAAGATACAAAAGATACTGTTCATCCCTCTTTTGTTGAAATAATCAAGCAGATGTCTCCTATAGATGCACGTATATTTCAATTAATAACGAATGCTGAGTCTCGACCTCTTATTAATCTAATAGTAAAAATGGAACATGATGGTTCATATCCAATTCAATATCACTGCTCATGGATACAAGATTTTTCAATTAAACAATGTGCAACATCGCTTGATAGTTTATTGCGCTTAGGTTTAATTGAAATCCCATTCGACGAATGTTACACCGACGAAAAAATATATAATCATGTAAAACAAAATCCTCTATTTAAAAAATTAGAACAATCCCATAAAAATTCTCTACCACCTGGAGAAACACTGGATTATGAAAAGTCTTACATAAAACTTCCTGATCTTTCTTTATTATTCTATGAAGTATGTGTCCTTAATCCTTAATAACTGCAAATCATTTAATTTGGTGCATGATATCATGCACCTTTTTCTGCTATTTTGAAATTATGCTGCTTAACTAGTAATATAGTCACTCAACGTTACTCCTTTTTTGTTGTTTTTAATTCTGAAATATGTTAATCTTGCAATAAGGATATATATATTCCTTAATATTTCACAAGTGCCTCTATGTATGCTTTCGAATTCTCAACATAGAGGCAATTTTATTCATCTTTTGTTTACCTTTTTCATTAAAACTTCAATTAACACTCGTTATACTTGTATAAATAATCATAGATTCCCTTTCCCATTCCATTAGCTATTACATTCGCTAGTAAAAAATAACCCATTTTTGACAAGTGAGTTACGTCATACTCGTGAATTGTGCCATCTACGATGGTGTACTTAAAAGGTGCAACATCTGCATTGATCACGGCGATCTCTTTTTCTTTCCCAATTTTATAAATAGTATCATTTGTATCTTGTTTCGAAAAATTATTAACAGTAAATGGAGTAATGAGGAAAATTTCTACATCATCATCAATAAATTTTTTGATTATTTCATTGTACGCATTTATCTCTGCATCTGTTGTTAACCCACCATTAGTCCCCAAGAATAATAGTACAAAACCATACTCAGAGTAGTCATTTGCCTTAATACCATCGTACATTTGAGTAGCAGTCCATCCAGGATGCCCAATTACATCCAATTCAAGATTTGTTATTTTTGTCAGCCAATAAGGGTAATTTTTTGTAGTGTTAATTGCACCAGTGCTACTACCGTTTACCACACCATGCGTTAAGCTGTCGCCTACGCATAATCCCTTTTTGCCTTCTAACACTTTTAATAGATATTTATAATCTTTTTGATTGTTAACAATATTTAATATTGATTGCTTTATTTTTTCAATATAGCCTTTTTTTTCAATGTTGTATTTTTTGGTTGAACGAAAACTTAATATAATATGCTGTTTGTCGTCAGCAGTATACTCACATGTCATTTCATCGTTATCTCCAACTTTTATAATGTTTATAATTTTTTTAAAATCGGGCGTAGCCTCTGATATTATCGCATAATTAGGACTTGCAGTCGCTGAAAATACAATAGTATCTCCCGAATCCATATTTATATTGACACACAAGCTATTCGTATCATCTTTTATTTCTCCTGTCGAAAAAACCATTTTTCCTGTAATAATATCGTAATTTTGTTCACATTTAAGCGCATCTTCAATATCAACAATACTTTCTCTGTTTTTTTTAACTTGTGGTATTTCTAAGTTTTCGTTGTAAGCAATTTCTTTTGTTATTGTTCCAGGAATTGTGTACACGCCAGTTGCCTCATCGCTCAGTTCTGCCCAAATATGAAATTTACAATTTTCAAAATTCTGACCATTTGTTAAAGAAATTTTGCTCCTATTTTGTCCATTAATAGTTATATCTTTAACAGTTGTTGTATTTTTTGTAAATTGTGCATAAGCCTTTGATTGATACCCATATAATATGTTCTGATTGAAATCGCCTTCTAATAATTCGTAATAAAATTTATAAATACCGTCTGATAAATTTTCCGCAAGTGGAATTGTAAATTCTGTTGTGGCTGATGCCGTACCATTTAAAGATAGAACATTGTCTTGATAAGACATAGTAATACCATTCTTCTCTTGTTCTTCTACATCTGTAAAATTTAATTTGTTTGTTGATTTTGTTTCTGTTATTTTAACGACATTCCCTAAAGATTCCTTTAGTTCACCAATCTGCTGTCTAACTGCTTCTCCCGCACTCTTATATACAGTACCATCAGCACCTGCTCTTACATCTTTTAATTCGGCTGAACTTATATCTGTCGCAATGTCTTCATATGCTATTGTTACAACTGCCATAAAAACATACTGCCCAACGACACTACTTGATCCCGAGTACACAGTTATAACATATTCATCGTTTGTTGACTCTACATTATAACTTGATGGGATACCTTTACCATTTATTGCTACTCCATCTAATGCTTTAGCAATAACATTAGCATTTATAACTGTAGGTGATTTATCCTTTATGCTTTTCAGTGTTTCATTGTCTTTGCTACTAATTTTAAATGTAAGGTCGCTGGCGCTGTTGTTTCTAATAGTTGCCGAATGTACTGTTACTAGTTTTGTTGTATTTACAGTACCTGTTAGTATAGTATCGATTCTTCCATTTATTGTATTGATATTAGAATCTAACTGTTTTTGCATATTTTTGTTTTCTTCGATTACTCCTGCAACAGACTCAGGATGCCCAGTCGCATCTTTATAACATTGCTCAATGCTGTCGTGGATGCTTTGCCTTACATCTCGTCCGAGCTTCTTGTGTAACAAATTATCCAGTAATTCCTGTATTTTCGTCATTATTGCTTACCTCCTGCATCTGAATTGTCTTAACTGTTCCTGTTTTATCACAAAAATAAAGAACTCCATTCTCAACATATAATTTTCCATCTGATTCTTCTGGATAATTATCTGTAGAATGAAATTCTATTGTTTTCCCAATATTCATTTCTCCCGATTCTGAAATATAAGGGACGTTTCCATACTTATTACCTACTGTTCTATTTCCAATGCTTTCTTTTATTTCTTCTGCTGTTTTTGTTGCATTTTTTGCTGCATCAGCTGCAGCTGTTGCGTTTTTCTCTGCAACTGCTGCCTTTGCTACTACTCCGTTTGCTGTCGCTTCGACATTTTTTATCCCACTATTGTACGTGTTTTGATTTTCTACTAACGTTTTCAACGTTGATCCCAATGTTACCTTGCAATCATCCACCACCTTTAAATTCTTACTTATCTTACTTACCTGCATGTATGAATTTATTCCATGTGGCTTCGATATAACTGGAATCTTGTCTCCTATATCTATTTTCTTAACATCGTATCCCAGATCTTTTAAATCTATTGCTGTTAATTCTATTGTGATCGACAAATTGACCAGATCCTTTATATCTTCTTTTGCCTTTTCCAATAACTGCAATGGACTTTCTAAATCTGAATATGACACTGTTCCAAAGATTTTTCCAAAATTTTCGACCGCTACCTGATCATAAATATAATCCACATCATTGTTTACACTTGCAATCGTTATTGGTTTTCCTGTTGCACTATTTGTAGCTCCAAGTGGGATAATACATGTTTTTATATCATCCGCTTTTATATATTGTGTAATGTCTAATATGTTTTTGCCAAACGAAACGGGCTGTCCTTCTGCATCATCATATTCTTGTAAATAATCTATGTAATATCCATCTTCTTCTTTTCTTGTTCTGATATATCCGGCATATACATTTATTAATTTTTCGGCAATCGCTGTTCTTGTATCTTTATAATCACTTTCATCATATCGCGTCTTATCTCCAGTTACTGTTATCTTTCCAATTTTAAATTGTTTTTCTTCTTCCACCTGCCCATTGTGATTTTCAATATATAGCCTAAAGAGTTGCTCTGGTGTATATTCTCCTTTGTATGGACGTTGGACAGAATCGAGTAAATATGCCATATTTCCTTCACATGTTATTGTTTTCTCTCCTTCAAAATCAATCTCTTCATTTAACACACGAGAACAAAATATCTCTTTCTCATTCCCTTGTGTATCAAAATCTATTATTTTGATCACTGTTTTTAATTTTTTAAATGAATCATAAAACTGATTATCTGAATAGATTACAAATGAGAATGATCCATTTTTATTTAGCTCTGTATCAAGCTTAGGATCAGCGATCTGCCGTGTTTTATCCCATGGATGATACAAATATTTATCTCCAATTTTAACTTTATACATGCTACAAGCTACCTCCACGATAATCTACCGAAACTATTCCATTTCCTTTGAATACAAGAACATTATCTCCTTCTCCTAATAGCAGATCTGGAGACTGACTTTTTCCTTTTAGCAGATTATACGTTGTGCCATTATAACTTACTGTCATTTCTTCGCTGCAATCAAAGACCGGTATCACTCTCATTGCTCTTCCTGGTATAACGAGCTCTAACGTTCCATTTACCTGTAGATTTCCATATTCTCTTATGATTCCTGTTTCAAAATTAAATTCATCCCATAACCAATCCTCTAATGATGAATTTAGTTCTAACTTATAAGGATCACGATTTATTGTAATCTCAACGCTACTGTAGTGCTTATTTATCTTTTCTGTACTAACAGAAATTCTACCTTCATAGTAAAATGAATCATTTCCAAGCACCACTTTCATACGTTTGCCATGCAGCTTATTTTGCAACTCACTTGCACGTGCTAACCATAGATCATAACTGCCATCTTTAAAATCAAATGTCAGTTTCATACTTGCATTTTTATACACTGGAAACCCTGTAAGGACATCCGTAAGATCTAAGTCTCCGTTACGCCCTGGTATTTCCTTAAATTTCTCATCTACTTCGGCAGATCCTGGATCAATTGATAACGCCTGTAATCCAAAATCTTCATACATACTGTAATCGCCTATTTTTACATCGAACATTATCAATTTCTCCTTTCTGCTCTTGTCTGTTCTTCTCCAAGATTTCTGTTCACGTATGGTGTTATTTGCTTTCCAACAGTCTTTCCGTCAAGATCAACAGTTGTATGAATCTCTGCGTTCACTTCAACTGGTTTATTATCCTGCACGATCACAACAGGTTTGTTCCCTCCTGGTCCGTTATAATTTGGTGTATCCGGCTTTGGATATTCTACAGATTCTACTTTTTTACGCATTGCTGCAATTGATACATCTATATATTTTTCTATTTTTGTTGTTGCTTCTGGCATGTACTTAGTAAACGCTGCTGCAAGTCCTAAAGGCATGTATTTACCAACCTTATCTCTAGCAACTCTTGATGGAGAGTTAATCTTTAATTTCTTTCTCATACTTTTTATAAGCTGATCACACATAGAATTTACAGCTTTGGTCATTCCTTTTGTCTGGGACTTCATCCCTGAAATGAACCCTTTCATCGTATTCTGACCAATCTGATTTATTTTTTTACTCAGATCATTTAGTCTTCCTGTCAGTTCAGTCTCATAAGTGTTCTCCAAATTATTAAGATCACTTTGAAAGAAATCATTTCCAAAAGATTCTGACCCGTTGTAAATCTCATTCCATTTATTTATGTAGTCTTGATATTTATCCGGATCAAGTGACTGCAAATATTCCATATAATCATTTGCACTTGCGACATCCATTCCAAGAATCTGCTGCATAAGAGTATCTGGGATTTTACCTTTTAATGCTTTGATGCGATTCTGATAATTTTTGATCGCTTCTAAATCTCCATCCAGATCATATAATGATCCTGTACTTCTCAGTTTTGAGATCATGTCACTTCTTTGCTGGATCAATGAGTTATATTTTTCCTGATAAGCCGCAGATAACTCTTCTATCTCTTTTTCTGCTTGCGAAATGATCTGCTGCCCTTGCTGTTTAACTGCATTACTATAAGCTGTGATCATAGATTTTCCAAGCTGTGAATACGTATCTGCCACTGCTTTTTTCTTATCTCTAACTTGTTTTAACTGCTTTTCTAAAGATTTTGTGCTTTTTTTCTCTTTTTTAGCTTTCTTGATCTTTTTGTTTAGATCTTTTATTTTTTTATCATATTGATCCGTGTCCTTATTCTTTCCAGATTTGATCTCCTTGTTGATCAGATTCTTTCCAGATGTTGTTGCCTTTGAAACTTGAGTATCTATTGCAGACGACAAACCGTCTGTAAATGTCTTTCCAATGTCTTCAAAGTTTCCCTTTTTGCTTGCGTTTTTTGCAGATGATACCGCTGTGTTACACAAGCTTTCCATCGTCTTTTTAAGATTCTTTTGCTCTGTATCAATTCCGGCTATAATACCAGTTACAATATGTTTTCCAACTTCTTTTTTGAATACTCTGGAAGGCGATTTGATTCCTAATGCTTTCTTAGCCGCCTTTAAGGCACTACTTGCAAGTCCTTGCATTTTGCTTAACAAAGATCCAGCCATCGCACCAACACCGCCAATGATACCTTTTACGATGTTTGATCCAACACTTCCCCAGTTAATTCCTTTGAATGCACTTACGGCTTTTGTTCCCAGACTCTTAGCAGCACTTCCCATTCTGCCTAATAAACTAAGTAGTCCAGATATAAGTTTTGATATAACAGTCTTTCCTAAGCTAAGCCAATTTACATTAGATATTGTTGTAAAAATCTTCTGTCCGATTGATCGTGCAACACTTCCTGCACTTCCGCCCATTCCTCTAATTCCAGAAACTAACTTCTGAATCAGCATTTTGCCAAGATTTACCCAATCGGTTTTTACCAACTGATTCCAGATAAACTTAACTATGTTCTGTGCGGCTGATATTACACTGCCCCCTGAACTTTTTAAGCCACTTGCTAACGTTTTTATGATATTAGCTCCTGCACTAAGCAAGTTAATATGCATAAATACATTGTAAATAGCAAGTACGATCTGCGGTAAAGCAGCAATCAACTGCGGAATAGCCTGAACAATTCCAATAACAAGATTTGCAATGATTTTTACACCTGCGGCAATTAATTGCAGCAATCCTGTGTCTATTGCAGCACAGAATGAATTGATGATCTGTGGCACATACTCAATCAATAAAGGGATCGAATTGATCAGTCCTTGTGCTAATGAAGTGATCATCTTGATTCCAACAGTGATCAATTGTGGCAATGCAGAGATCAAGCCAAGGGCAAATTGAGCTAATGCTTCAATTGCTTTAGGTATGAGTTCTGGTGCTGCTTGTGATATTGCGTTTCCTATCTGCGTTATGATCTGCACTCCATAACTGATCATCTGTGGTAATGCCTGCATGATTCCAGACCCAAGTGCAAGTATTGCCGTTCCTGCTGCAGTAATAAGTTGAGGTGATGCAGAGCTTATTGAACCTGCCAACGACATAATAACCTGACCACCTACAGATAAGAAATCAGGTATCCCTTCTGTTATACCTAAGAGAATGCTGGTGATCATTTCGGCTCCAACCTGAACACCTTGTTGCATCTCACTTTTCATATCATCCCATAATGTACTAAAAAGTTCCGGGATTGTAGCTGCCAAACGTGGAATGATCTCTCCAAGATTCTTTCCGATGTTCTCCATCATTACTGCTATGGAATCTGCAAGTTCTTCCGCTGATCCTGAACCATTTAAGAAATTATCATATGCAGCCTTTGCACTGTTCATTGATCCCTCGATCGTTGTTGCTGCTTCCTTAGATGTCGTTCCTGTAATACCTAACTCTTTTTGAATGATATGGATCGCATTATATACATCTGCAAGATTGTTGATATCATACTTAACACCTGATATCTTGGATGCATCCGCAAGCAATCTCTCCATTTCTGTCTTGGTTCCGCCATATCCAAGTTTTAAGTTATCCAACATTGTATAGTTCTGCTTCGCAAATCCCTGATAAGCGTTTTGGATATCCACCATATTGGTTCCCATCTTATTCGCATTATCAGACATATCAATCATAGCCATATCAGCTACTTTTGCCGCTTTATCAGTATTCTTTGCACAGCTCTGTAATAACGATGCAGAGAAACTTGTTACATTCTGCATATACTCATTTGCGGACATTCCAGCAGTCTTATAAGCTTTGTTTGCATTAGCTATGACTGTTTTAGAACTTTTCTTAAATAAAGTCTCAACACCACCAACATTCTGTTCTAGTTTTGATACAGAATCTAATGATTGTTTTGTCATAGCACCCAAGGCAGCACCCACACCAGCAACTGCTCCTGCTGTTATAGCAAGACCTTTCTTTGCAGCACTGCTTATCTTTGACACTCCGGCATTAAATCCGGATTCGTCAATTTTTGTATCAAATTTTAAAGAGCCATCGTAACCCATGTATATTCTCCTTTCGAATATGCACGGCTCAATGGCTCACTTATGCACTAATTTTTAATTTTTATTTCTACCTCGTTCCCACATTTCTTACACTTCAAGAACACATTATTGCTTTGAGCTGTGTTGTCATAGATCAGTAAGTGTGCACCGCAATGTGGGCATGAGTACCATTTTCTTTCAAATGGGATCTCTTTCATCTTCATAATCATTAAAACATCATATTTCCAAAAGCATCTCCAATCTCCTCACTTGTGACCTCATAGTCAATGATCGCTATCTGCTTTTGAATCTTCCTGATCCTTTCTCTTTCTTCTTTATCTTTTATCTGGTTAAGATCAATACTTCTATAACCCATTCTTTTCTTTAGCTCACAATCTTCATTCATGCCATCGATCAGCATCTGAAACTTCCACCAGTGCATATATGGTATTTCTGTCAGATCGATACCATAACACTCCAAAAATCCGGATATGATATATGGTGCATCCTGATTGTATGAGATCACTTGGTTATGTTTCGTATCTTCTTCGTTGTTATCTTCTTCTCCCTCTGATACCTTAGTTTCCTTGTAATTTATTACAAAATCCGTCAATGCCTGCAAACATCCCTCAAAGTCAGGGCCGGGATCATCAAGAAACCAACATGCAAGCAATTGCTTCTTCTCTGCTTCCCCAACATCTTCATCCTTCAGCAGATCCATGAGTTTTATATACTCACGAAAATCTGTTACAATTCTGACCTTCTTTTCATTTACAATCACATAATCAGGGAGCGGCTCATATAAGGGATTCATCGGTTTTTACCACCATTATATGTGTTAAAATTCTTTTTCCTTTTCTTCCTTCTCTGTTCCCTGTTCTGATCTCTGTTTGGCATATATTTACCGCTTAACTGTAATCTTCTTGCATTTGCTTTTTTAACGGCTACCTGCATAAATCCAATGAACGAATCCCAAACTTCATCACAGTTTCTCATATTTTTCTTTCCACTAAAGATTTTTTCTCCTGTACCTTCTCCGAAAATACGATCAAATGCATTGTAATAAATCTCGCAGTATCTCTTGATAAATTCTGGCATTTTTCCTGTCTTATCAATGTTTTTTCCATCTTCATCCATCTGTTCAAATGCTTTCATTGTTTTTTCAAATACGTCTGCATCTTCAAGATCTAACTCTAATTCAAGACCATTGATCTTCCAAATTCTTTCGTTCTTATTCTGGCTCATGGCTCAATCTCCTTTTTATTTTCAATATCTTCTTCTGCTGCCTGTTCAATGTCGACAGCTACATTAGGGTGTAGCTGTCTCACTGAATGTACAAGTCTTTCCGTCTGCGGATACTTTCGCATATCCCTTTACAATATCGTCCTTCACAGAAAAACTTCCTGAATACTGTAATGCATCTGTTCCATCTCCAGAACTGTCTGGAAGAATGGAATATGTTCTCTTTCGTGCTACAAACTCATCATCTTTCGTTGTTTCTCCCTTATCGAACAAATCAACCACAACGATATCTCTCATTTCTCCGGTCAGTTCATCATCCTGAACTTTTGCAAGATCCGCAAGAACTGGATCATTTTTATGATGATCGAATCCATATTCTAAAGTTGTTCCGTATCCTGTTACGTCAGAATCCTGACTGTCTTTGTCCACGTACTGTCTTTCGTATGTGATCGGGTTCTTTCCATCTGTTAACGTTGTAAAGTGTTCCATTCTGTTGTACGTTGTAACTTCACCATCACTAACTGGAACACCATAGAACGCAACCCTCTGGCTACGTCTTACTAATTTAGCCTTTTCCATTTGTTTTATACCTCCTGTATATAAAGAAGGCGGCATTCTATACGATACTGGGCATGTTCACCCTCTGCATCATACAGATAGCCGCTGTTTAGTGTTTGTAATTCATATGGATGCTGTTTCTCATTTTTGAGTTCCGGCATCTCTCCTTTATCTGTCTGCTGTTCCATCCATTCTTCAAATGCCTGATAGAATCCGCTGTTTTCAATATTGATCCTTGCATCTTCGTCATACTGCTCCTTGCTGGTAAAAGCAAATTGAAACTGTTTCTTTTTTCCCCCATCAACGTATTTTTGCAGTACCGGATCGCACGGAAGCGGATCAACAGAATAGCTCATATCTTCCGACAAGTGATCCACGTTTACCCTGTAGTCATCCAGGAACGGACAGGTTAATATGAACGTTCGGATGGAATCAATAATATTAGCCTCCTGCATATTTCTGTGCCCCTTTCAAGATGCTGTCTCTATGTCGGTTCTTCATGCGTTCAAACCAACGTGACTTTTCTTTATGCTCATAATACTGTCTGCGTGCATATGGCGTGATCTGGTTGATCTCTCCTGATCCGATCACTGTTCCCAGTGTCGCAGACTTGATCAAAGCACCTGACAGCCTCGGTGTCTCCGGATTCATCCTTCTGATACATTCTGAATCGACAAACTCCTGGGCTTCTCCAAAGCTTGCACTCTTTTGTCCAGAAAATCCATGATTCCATTCCATCTTAGCTGTCACGGATCCATTTGCTGTTTTTACTGTATAAATACTGCCTCTTGGTGTTTTGATCACAATATTTCTTTTTTGTGCCATTTACACACCACCTACCTTTATGTGTGGATTTGCACCAAATGTGTTATAATTTGCAGATGTGACTTTGCAGCATTCTGTTCCTTTCAGGTCCTTAACTGTTGCCATATCAATATCACAGATTCCTTTTACAAGATAATCATCTTTTTTTATATTTATCGTAGTATCAGGTATTCTGATCACAAACGTGTCAGCTCTTTTCAATCCTTCGGATGTAATTGCAGAAGATTCTGCTTCATTCCACCATGCATCCTTGACATATGTTCTTTCCCAGATGTCTGATCGTTTTTCGCTATCATATTGACGGCTATAAACTGTTACAGCACTGTTTGTTATCATCACAACACCTCACTTTTCTTGACAGCCATCCTGTTGGCAATAAATACATTTTTACTGCTTCATATGCTTTTTTCTGCATCAACTCTTCCAATGTCTGACCATCTGTCTGTTCGTTCACATAAGTAACGCTATAACCATCGGTTGATTCAGATTTAATTTGCATACCATTATTAGATTCCTGTTTCCTTCTGTAAGATGCATATACCTCTGCACCTGCACATACAGCATCTCTTATCATATCAAGATCTGATGCAAAGATATCTCCACGGATGTAGGTCAGATTGCGAATATACGCTTCTGACCATCGTTCCGCTTTGATAAATTCTTCTTCCGGAAGTGATCCAGCATACTGTTCTTTGTAATATGAATACGTTACGTACATAGATCACACCTTCTTTCTTTTATTCTCCTACTTTCAGGATTGAGAATGGACATCTCTTTGTTTTATCAGTTTTCAGAGCATTGATCGGATTTGGAATTTCCCATCCTAATCTCATAACTGCACGAAGTGCCACCATGTCATTCTGCATTAAGTTATATGCAATCGTTCCATCTGTATTCTGCACAACACCTTCTGTGAAGAGTTTGAACGTGATATCCTGGCGAATTGAATAAACCAGCTGACTAAAATCTCCAGAAATCATTAATGCCTTCGATTTATCAAAAGCTCCATTGTTTGGGAAATTCATTGGAGATCCATCTAAGCTGTAAGATGTTGCGCCCTGCATATCAGATTTAAAAATTGGATTTCCATCTGCATCTTTTAATCCTCTTAATTTTGCCCGCATAGAGATATCAGCCATATGACCGTTTACAAAATATCCACTGTCTTCAACTTTGGCGATCACACCTTCTTCTGCCATGATCTTATCATACAAATTATCACTTGCTCCAAGTGTTACAACAGATTGCGCTTTTGTTGCTGTTGTAACTACTCCATCTCTCCATGTCGATGGCTTGTCCACATCGAATAAGATTGCACCATCAATCACTTTACCGAAAGCTTCTGTAACTCTTGGTTTAACTTCTGCCCAGATATCATATTCCGCATCATCTAACACAGCTTCTGGAATCGGTACGATCACTGCAATCTCTTCTGCTGTGATAAATTTCTTATCCCATGCCTGTTTGGTAGTTTTCTTCTGCCCAGTATCACCATTTACAAAATAAGCGATTGGCAGCATATCCAGTACTGGCATTTTGTACTGTCTGCTTGTCATATTAGCTAATTTACGCCCTCTTGAAAGCACTGCTGACTGCGTAATTGTTCCCTGAATAATCTCATTCGCTTCCTGTGTAGGAATTAACGACTCTGCTCCACTACGATCGATCACATTTGCATCTGTATCGAATAATCTTAAGTTCATTCGTCTCTTAAACATTTCATACCTCCATTATCTTCTAGCTGCAGATCGAATTGCATCATTGATCGTAGCATTTACATTTTCCACGGATCCGTTTGATGTATTCCCTGTTGATGTTGAAACTCGATACCCTGATCCTGATGTGAATCTTGGATTCTCTTTCAAATATTTATCTGCTGCCTTTTCAAAACTTGTTTTTTCATCTGTCATTTTGGAAACTTTGTATAACACATAGTCAAGATCATCCGCTTTTACTCCCTTTGCAGTTAAAAGCTTCTCATTTTTCATCTGCTGTACTTCATTTCTTGCATCTGCAAGATCCTGCTGCATCTGAGTTACATTTGGCTGATTCTTTTTCTGCTGTGCTTTATAATCAGCAATTGCCTGTGTAACCTGGTCCTCTGACATGCCCTGTTGCTGAAAATATGATTTTAAAGCTGATCTTTCTGCACGTTCTGCTCTCGCTTGTGCAATCTCTTCTGCCTGTGCATAACTAAATGTTGCCTGATTTCCTGTTTCTCCGGCATTTCCCTGGTTGCCGTTACCATTCCCGGCATTATTTCCGCCCTGTCCATTAGAGCCAGCTCCTGTGCCGTCCTCAAAAAGCTGTAAATACATTCTTTTTCTCATGTTTTCCCTCCATATATGAGTGTTATTACCAATGCTTTTTATGTCTTCATGTTTTGGACATAATAAAAACACCCTTTCGGATGCTTAAATAAATTGTATGCAGTTATATTCCTGATTGATATCAGCAATTCCCAAAAACCATGAATCTACTAATAATTTCCCTTTATCGGATAATTCTCGCCATTTGATCATAGTAAGACCACTATGTGCTTCTGATTCAATCTTATCATCTGTTAGATCGTTCATTGAATTAATCAAATTACATGTCAATGCTGATACAGCTGTACATGCTCTATCAATTCCATCATTCTCTTTTCTACAAGCATGACCTTTCATTTCTATCCCATCTTGTCTTATGCTTATAGTTATCACAACATCACTTCCTTTTCTGTCCGGTCGTTCCCTGCCGGTGGGAGATTTATTGGATCACCTCCTACTGTTTGTGCGTAACCTTAACTCCCCATTCGGGTAGGAAGTTGATTTCATAATGATATTTGTCTACATCTGCTCCAGATACATCTTCTACAACATACATTGTATAATCGTTTAGATATACCAGATCTTTACGATATTTCCCCTTTGCTGTTTCAATAATAACTTCCAATTCGTTATCATCATTATTCTGTAACGCAAAGGTTCCTGTAAGTTCTAATAAGACTGTATCTGTTCTTGCATTGATCACTGTCAATTTTCTTGTAACATTGAAATTATCTGCTTCCTGCGATACATTTCTTGATACCTTTGATGATTCAGAGCAACCAGTAAAAACAAACATACATGCAACTGCTGCCAATAGCACTAATAACATTTTCTTCTTCATCCTGTATTCCCTCCTTTCTTAAAAATCTGTATAAAAATACCACCAACGATTTCATTGGTGGTTAATTGGTTTGAATATAAATATCATCCCTGATCTTTTCAATCATAATTGATTTTGGTGTTGCATTATAATCTTTGTCCATCCAAGCTACAGATTCATCATCAAGATAATCCATAAAATCAATATATGGCTCCTCATCAACTTCAAATCTCCCTTCTGTTTCTGTTGATAAAATCTTTTGAATTAAATCATTTTTGGGATAGTGCTTTTTTAAAAACTGAATCTGCTCATTGCTTAACTCAAATTTTACCTTTTCCATTTAATGCTCCTTCCTAAATCTTGCTTCTGTTGGATTACATTGAATTAACTCTCCGGTATCTGGATTAAGTGTAACTGTACCCAGTCTTCCTATGTACTTCTTACTCTTTCTTCCTTCTTGATCGACTTTTTCTATCATTTTAATTGGATGTTCAAGTGCATCTGTGATCGCATCAATAGAAACTCCTGATCGTATCTTCTTCGTCTTTGGATCCGACATTGTTCCAACCACACGTTCTATAAGATGCTTTCTCTGTCCAGTAATCTTAATTCCATCGAATGACCTTCTACCTACAATTTCTCTATTGACCTTATTATAAAGAGCAACATAATTTTTAAAATCGGATAGCGGTGAGATCATACCACTTTTGATAGAATTCGTATAATCTTGAAACAATTCAAATCTCTTACTGTCATTATATTTCATTTGTCCAAACTTAACAAGTGATGGTGCATTATCTCCTAAGATATCTTTATAATGCTTATACTGTCTCACATCCATTGATGCATTTTTTATCATCTCCGGAGGAAATAATGCATTTTGTTTTTTGCTGTTTGTTGCAACCTTTCCCTGCATATCTAAATAAATACGTTCTCTTTCCTTCCTAAGTTTCATTCTCTTGGAAAATCTCGTGTATTCATTTAGCTGTGCCTGGTACTTTGCTTTGTGCAGCATGATTTCTTGTCTGTCAGCTTTTCCTTTTTCAAGCGCTCTTACCTTTTCTCTTTGAGCTCTCATTGCTGTTTCCATATGCCGCTGCCGTTGTTTTGCTTCATAGACAGTATATTGTTTACCATCAAATTCTTTCGGCTCATTCTCTTCTTGATTCTTTTCTTCCAGCCATTGATCTGTCCAATTGCGTTCCGATATTCCTGGGAAGAACGGATAATACTCATGATAACAATTCGCACCTAGCAATCCTGTTACTGTTCCAAGTCCACAAACTGATACAAGTTGTTCTTTTGTCCAAACTTTTCCCTGCCACACCGCATGCGTAGGACGTGCTCCTGCATGCCATGCTACTTCAAAAAAGTCTGTTCCTAACTTCTTTGCATTGTAGTCTGTAATCTTCCCTGTAATCTGTGACAGCCCTGTCATAACTGCACGTCTTGCTGCAACGTCTACCCTGTTATGCCGTCCAGATGCATAATCTATCGTTCTTAATCCGCTGTTGGTCAGCTGTGTGATTGTTCGCCTCAATACGCTACCATAATCAAATGCTCCTGATACGATATCATAACACGCATTATCCAGGTACTTTGTATAGACCTGTGATAGTGGAGTTAAGATCTTTTGTCCTCTTTGATCTATGTAAAATCCCAATGACCTTGTTACATTTTCCAAGTCTTCCACGCCTTGCTGTGTAATTGCTTCAATCATTTGCAATAGGTGATTGTTCTCCTTAAATGGAATGTACTCTGCATTGATCTGCTCATAGATGTCTTTGTTTCTGACATACTCCCAATTGATCACGTTATCATACAGCTCAAACATTTCTGGATACGATTTATTCAGCGTTTCTTTTAGCATTTTCTCAATATCTTCCGTTGAATATCCTATGATCCTTAATCTGTTAATCTGCCAATCTGCTGTACTTGTTATCTCTCCAGTTTTTTTGATCCTTCGTACAATGTCCTGAATGATCCGTTCTTCCAAACTTATATAATTTGCCGCTATCTCGTTGGCCATCTGATTTTTATATTCATTTCTCATTTACTCCATCACCATTACTTGATTTTGTTCTGGAAGATTTTCTCTTGCCTGCTCAATTGTTTCTCCATACCATTTTGCTCTATATTCCTCTGGCCGCATGATTCCAGCACTTACGTCCTGCATATCTTGTTTACGTTCAGTTTCCTTATCTTCAATAATCGAATCATCAAAATCAATCGTAATATCAGAATCCGGATTCAACTGTTCTCCAATTACAATGCCCAATCTAATAATGATCCTGATTAATTCTTTCAATGCATCTTCTAAGATAATCTCATGCTTTTTAATCATTCGATACATATCAGAGTTTTCAGATATAATCTCCGTTGCTGTTTTTACTCCGGATGAATCAAACTTATATCTTTTAGGTCCAAACCCACATTTTAATGACAAATAATTTAAATCATCATTAATAGCTTTGCTGTGTTCCTCTGTCCTAAGATTCATATCAACATCTTTGATCAGTCCTTCTTGACTCTTATCATAATCTTCCGGCAAACTATAAAATATTCCATCATCCGGATCAAAAGCTGGTGTCCCATCAATGTTATATAGCAATTCTGGAGCAACAAAGATTCTTTTTCTACCAAGTAGGAACTCATTGTAATAAGAATCATATTCTGTATCTAGTTTTTTCAATACGTCAATTGCATTTGCAAATATAGCAATTCCCATCGGATTGTTCGCATCTGCATTATTTGTTATGTTTAGGCGATCAATTACAAATTGCGGTTCTAAACTTCCTGTATTTGTCTTCTTTACCATATTCATAAATGGTTTTAATTGTCTCCATTCTTCTTCTTTCAGTTCTGTACCTTCCTGACTTCCACTCATACTTCTTAAAACAGTATTTTCTATGACGTATTCATCACCCTCAATCAAATGAGATTGTATCTGTATGTATTTTTTACGATTAACTGTATGTGGAAAAGTAAAAATACACTCCTGAACTTTTCCGTTATTCCAACTTACTGGAAATATATTTGGACCATCAACATAATTAATTTTTATAACTCCTGATTGAATAACTCCATCTTCTGTCACATCTGCTGAATCAAGAAAAGGAATATACGCAACTGTTCCTGTGTAAGCTTTCCGTTCCTGATAATCATTCCCTTGAACCATGAACTGGTTACTTTTTAAAATTTTGTGTACATAATCGTTCGTATGTTCATCATCTAGTGTGATTGTTACTCTTTCATTTAGTAATAGATCTGCAATATCTTCTGAAAGCTTTTTTGCCATTCCCATACTTTTACGTTCACATCTTTTGTATGTTCCACGTCCTGTATAAATCTTATAAAAAGAAAAGTTACGGACATTGCCTTTATACCAGCTAATCCATTCTTGAATCTTCCGATAAAACGATGCATCAATCGTATCTATTCCTTTTCTTTTGAAATAATTAAATATATTCAATGTTCTGTTTCTCCTCTCCTGGATCTCTTGGAAGCCAGTGTTTTATTTTATCCCATGCTCCCATAACAACATAGCGGATTGCATCCATGCAGTGATCTGAAAGTTTTACTGGAACTTCTTTTCCTTTCTCAATTGATTTTTTATCATATTCATAAGTACCAAATTCTTCATCTGCATATTTCTGATCGGGTGAAATACTTAACACATCAAAGATCAATGATTTCTGCACCCTGCTTATTCCAAGTGCAACATCATTTTCCGCATCTCTCATCAACACCGAATATTGCAAATTCCTAGTTGCTCTTCTGATTTCTTCTGCTAAGCCTTTTGCAGATGGGTCCAAAAAAATATAGAATACTCTGTTTTCGTATTCTTCATGTAGTTCATCCAGAAACTCAACAAGATCTCTTGCATATTCAGATGGACTCTTTTGATAACCGCTATCTCTACCACTGTGATAGTATTCTGCAAGACCAGGAAACTTCCTACGGTATGTATCTAATCCAAACGCCTGAAATGTCGTTGCATTCTGCTGCCCATAGTCTCCACCGATATAAATACGATCATATTTCCTATCCTTATCCGGTCGCGATTGATGTCGATTACCATACATGTAATAAATAAGCTCATCTACACCAACAGATTCTCCTAACCATACCCATCGGTACATTTTAGGATCAGACTCTTCCATTTCTTTTGCACTGTCTATCAGATCTTGTCCTAGCCATTCTACTGGAACATCTCTGTAATCTGTGTGGATATGAATACAATCTTTTCTCTTCTCCATCTTTTTACACCATTTATTTATTGATGCATTTGGATTTTTAGGAGGATTATAAAGATAAATCATTTGAAATCCACCAGTGTTTCCACGAACAAAAGTAGCTTCGATATTACTAAGTTCATCTTCTCCTTCTCCATCGTCAAAGAACTCTGTTAACTCATCAAGAATAACTAACTTAATCGGCTGATCTTCGTCAATAATACCTTTTGTATCATCAATTCCGTCAGAACCAGCGAAGTAAATTGTCGTTCCATATTTCCTGTATGTTATTTCCATTGGAGATTTTGTGATCATAAACTTCTTTTTTGAAATCTGTAATCGATTAATACCTCGAAGCATTTCCTTGTATACTGTCTTACGCAATTTGTTATGATGCTTTCGAAGCACTACAACTGATCCATGTTTATCTGATACAATCTGATAATCTGCTTTAATTGCTGCATAACTTGATTTTGTACCTGCACGACCAGATGTAAGAATGATATGTTTAATTGTCTTGTTGTTGAATATCGGAAGATATTTCGGTATCACTATATCCGATATCTTTAGGTGCATCGTTGACAATTACAACACCATCCTCTCCATCATCATTATCATTATTTTTGATTTGTTCCGTCTTAGCTTTAATCTGTTCAATCTTAGCCTTCTGCTCTGCTGTTGCCATATCCATATGATCCGATAGCCATTGTAATGCTTTCATGCGATCACCCAATTTTATACTAGCTCCATCTCGTCCCTGTTTTACTTCTGCCAAAATTGTTCCATCAATTTCTGACGAATCTTTAAATCTTACAACATTTGTCACTTGTTTCAGCACTTCTTTTCGACCTGTCTTTGAATTTTCAACTTTTACAGGTCCATACATCGACATTACTGGTACTTCTTCTGTTCCAAAAGAAACGTAATCTGTAATGTCTGCAAAAGCAATATCCATATATTTCTGAAAAATATCTTCTTCTGATAAAAACTCTCTATTCAAACGATTTTGTTTAAGTTTATAGATTTCTGATTTTACTCTATCATTTTCCAACATTCGATATGCTCCTGATGCAGCTGTTTGATAACTGCATCTGTATGCTTTTTGATATGCTTTCACCGCATTAAAACAACGTACATAATAAATGCAAAAAAGTCGCTGTTTATCAGTCAATTCAGGATTCTTCATAACCTGATTCACTTCTTCAACATCGACTTTTGTTTTTTTATTCTTTTTATGTTTAGAGTACTCCGTATTTTTTTGGAGTACTCCATTCACTTTTTCATTCCATTTATCTTTACATTTCCATCCACTTATTGTCTTTTCTGAAACATTAAGTAATTTAGAAATTTCTCTATTTTGAATTCTTCCCTCATGCTTTTTATAAATTTCAAAAGCTTTATCCCTATTCGGATCTCTCGCTCTTGGCATTATCACCACCTCTCTTCTATAATTTTCTGCATAAAAAAACTTAGGATTAAGAATCTCCTAAGCTTTTTACTCAACATCTATTTTCAAATTTTATACGATTCAACAATATTCTTAATTTCTTTAACTGTTAAATTCTCATATCTTCCTTTTTTCCCTGTAGCTTCCCATGTATTAATCATTTTCTTATATTGATCTAATCTACTTGCATGTGAATCAAGTTCTGCTGCTCCATCTTTATAAATCTCTTTATAACGTTTCTGTTTTCTCATTAGAAAATCAGCAAACTTATAATATTCAAATTCATCATTCTGATCAAATCCATCATATACAATATCATTTTCATCAATTTGTGCTCTTTCTTCTTCCGGTAATTCATGATATGACACCATTAATGTTCGATATAAATTTAAAACATCAAAAACAAAGTTTGTAATTCTACGAGGAACTGCTTCTTCAATCACTACCATTAAGTCTTCATATAAATCCTCATACCCACCTGAAACGATCTCTTGAAACTGCTCATAGATTTCTTTTTCATGACCATCTTTTAATTCTTTTAATATCTCATATTGATTATAAAGAAACAATCTCTCTTTTTCACTTAATTTCATGAATATCACCTCTAAATCATTTTTATTTATTGTATCACAACTTATTGGTATATTCTACTGGTTATAGGCTAAAAAGAACATCTTATTTTTATAATTTTCTATGTTATATAATAACAAAAAAAAGTGTGCCATACTATGCCAAAGTGTGCCATCTTTTAATCAATGTTCATTTTTTTAAGTGCTTGTGAATGTGCTCTATGTACCTGCCTCCAGCTATAACCAATTTCTACACAAATATCTTCCCATTTCAAAAAACGTATGTATCGAAGATATAACACTCTACTCTGTATTCCATCATCTATGTCTGTTATCTTATCTTCAATCTCTAAACGTATTTCCTGCATTTCTCTTTTCTTGTCAGCGATTTTATACAAGATCTTCTCTAATCGAACCATATAGTCAGACAGATCTGTTTTCTTATGTGCTTTTGGCATACCAGAATATTCTATCGCTCCCGGTCCCATCTCTGCTCTAATCCGTTCTTCTTGTTCCTGGAGTGAATTATATTTTTTAACTGCATTCTTGTATCGATTCAGATATTCTTTCTTTTTCTCGTTCTTTTCTTTCTCTGTCATTTCTTACCCTCTCACATAGTTCAATCAACTGCTGCCTGATTCCATCCAAATAATCATTATATTTCACCCGATCGGCACAAATGCCCATGCAGATTATCTCTGCACAGGCTTCACATGGATTCATCATATTTTTCTCCCCGACTTTTGTTTCATTAGTTTTCTCTCATAAAACTTCTTTTTAGTCGTTGAGTAATATTTGTCTTTATCTTCTTTCTTTTTCTGTCTAATCGCCTGCATGCTTAACTTCCATGCGACAAATTGTGTACATTTTCTTCTACACTCAATCCTCTTTTCTCTTTCTTTCCCAGAATTGCACTTAAGGCATGGACAATCTCTATATGCCATTACGTATCACTCCTTTTATTCAAATCTTCCTGCACTTGATCCATATCGATGCCATGTTGTCCCTTTTTTGACTTTTTTCTTTCTTCTTTGTCTAGCCTCTCTTTCAACTTCATCGATCACATCATATCGATATTTACTATCCCAGTATTCTATCAACTGTCGGCTGATTCCTGTTTCTCTTGCCATCGACTCACAGGTAATTCCGTCATAGATCATATTTTTTACGATACTTTTTTTGTATTCTTCACTGTATTTTTTACGATCTACTTTAGGTACTTCTTCATCTTTGTACTGTGCTACCCATCTTTTTAATGTTCCAACACCAATTTCTGCTTTATCTGCAAACTCTTTTCGTGACATTCCTGATGCTATAAGAGCTCTTACGATTCCTCTTTTAAAATCTTCTGTATACTGCATATTTTTGTTTCAGACAGCTTAGTTCTCTACCTGATACAACGCCTTTATCTCTGATCGCTGATCTGTTATCTTTTGCCCGATCATATAAGGCTCTGTGATTCTTCGTTTTTTGATTTGGAAAATTGTAAAAAACTAAATCTAATATTTGAGAAATTACATTTAAAAGAATCTGAAAAAATATGTTTGTGATCGTTTTACTTGTTAATAGTTACTAAAGAATCTTAATCAGGCAGAGAACTAAGCTGTCTGTTCTCCTTTCCGCCTGCTGCCTTTTCGGCAGTAGGCTAATAGATCTTTGTTTCTTATGCGTTTTAATAGTTACGTGGTATATAAAATCAGCATTGCTGATTGTGCACGTTATTTAGTAACATTTCTTATAGTTTTACTATTCAACGGTTTTTTTAATTCCTCTGCTGATTTATAAATATCTCTTACCATCTTTTCGATCGTATACAATTTCAGTCCATAAGATTGTAAGTCAATGACTGCCTTTGTTAATTCTTCCATGTCTTTCTCTCCTTTCACGCTTATATATCAGCTAATGCTAATATGCAATAATCTTCTTTTAGTCCTGCGAATCCTTCCATAATATAGGTGATCTCCTTTTCAATCACTCTTCCTGTCGGTTCTCCATTGTCCATTTCTCTATATTCGATTACATCGCCTAATTGATACTCTCGATCATTCTTCTGTAGATCAAACGGCTTTCTGCCTGTTTGCATGTCATTAAAGAACATCTTAGCCAATTTGAGTTTATGCCTGTGATCATCCATAACTGTTTCCGGTATTTCTACCTTGTTTGTCTGCTCAATTTCAACTTTCAAATCTTCTGGAAGATATTCTGGAAAATCTTTTTCAATGCTTGTTTGGCCAACAACTTGTTCTTCTTGTTGCGATGTCGCAACTGGCTTAGATTCTACTTTTGTCGGCTTTTTCGACTCTGGCTTTTTCTCTACTTTTTTTGGTTTAACTTCTTCCTCTATCTCTCCGTATGTAGCTTTCCATGGATCCGCAGCCCCTAAATCAAATGCCTGATCATATTCATTTAAGATCTCGCTCCAAGTTAGCTCCTGCACTCCGGATACTCCCATCGTTCGAACTGTAATCTTTTCATCTTCGAACTTGATCACCAAGACTCCTTTTTTCATTAACCGATATCCTTCAGGAATGACTGCTGCCTTGATATCGTCAATGCACTTTGCGTTAGCAATCTCAATCAGCTCTTTTCTTCTGTCTGGCGATGCATACTCTTTTCTTAGGACCTCTTGAAACTTTGTTAGAACTTCATTGTCTTCTGCTGCCTTTTCCATTCGCTTAATCTCTCGAATGTCTTTTATACTTGTCTGATTTGTGATCAATACATAATCTTCTGGATCCATCGTTAGCATTTCAGATAGTCGGCTTTTCCCTAAACCAATGAACTCTTCTCTTAATTCCAGACTATTCCCACCAATGCTGTATTTATCGTTGATCGCCATGAATCGGCTTGTTGGAGATTTTGTTAATCCAAGTTCTTTTTCTGCAAATTCAAAGATCGTATTATATCCATCCTGCCTGTATGCTTCTGTATCTCTGATCTGTTTTAGTCTGTAGCCGATCGCTACAAAACTTTCTGCCAGATGATTGAGTCGTCTCTTGATGTCTTCTTTGATGCTTATATACTCATTTAATGTGATCTGATGATATTCTTCCATTATGCTGCCCTCTTTCTTGCTCTTCTCTCAATTACTCTCTTGAACCCTTTTACAAATTTGTGTATTTCCTCTGGCACTGGATTATTGTGTCTGTTGTTATATGCTCCGCGGTATTGCACAATCTCCATGTCTTTTACTTCCATTGTGTAATATGATTGATCCTCTTCTCCTTTCTTTCGGATAAACAGGATGTCTGTTTCACCTTTCATAACACTTTTTACATATGATCCTACACAATGATGTAAATTCTTTCCTTCATCTACGATCGCCTTCAGATTTTCAGGAACTATGATCTTATATTTTTTCGTTTCATAGTTGTACAATTCCTTCATTCCAGGAATACGTTTCTTGTACTGCTGCTCTTTTTCGTTATCATGCTTTACTTTGAGCATTTCTGCTAAATCATCGTGTTTGTCTTCAAGTTCCCTTGGAAATAACACCGCCTTATCTTTCATGTTATAACCTAATTCGTCAGCCATTCTTAGATAATCCCACCATGTCCCTGCATCATGTCCTTTTTGGGTATAATGGGCTATTTTAGTAATCGTTGTGTATAGTTTGAGTCCTTCGATATAATTTCCTGCATTGGACAGAGCAATAATCTCATCATTTGACAATTTCCCATATGGATCATTTCGCATTACTCTGATTTCATTTATTCCAAAATCATAGTCTCTTGCTTTTCTCATGTTAGGCTTTGTAAGTCCTAAAACCTCATGTAATTTCGTTCCTTTGTATAAATATCCTTCATACCACCATGCCTGCCGTGTTAATTTTCTCATGTTTGCCTTGATCAAAAGTTCCATTTCTGGATTCTTCCTGTAATTTTCAACGATCATTTGATATCTCTCTCGTTTCCCCTTCCAAGATGCTACAATATCAATCCCACTATATTCTAAACACGTTCCTTTAATTACCTGTTTGATATTTCTTGTATAGATCCTTGCTTCTCCATGTTGTACTCCGTAATTTGCATCACGCCATTCGTGTCCTGTGTAAGTAACATTGTTATATAACTCATATTCTTCTTCGATAAACCATATGTAATAATCTATAGTCTTTGTTTTTTCTTGATTTTCTGCATATGATCCTTTTATTACTATACTTTCGATCGCTGCAATTCCAAACTTTGTTTTTTGGAATCTTACAACTCGCATTCTTTCTTCAATCTTGGGCTGTCTGCCTGCTGCCTTGAATACGATCTTCTTTTTACAATTCGGACAAGTGCCTTTCATGTTATGTGTTATTTTTATCTTTTTTCGGTCAAATTTTGCAGTTTTTCCACAATATCCACAGTACCCTGTTGAATATTTATAAAACAAATATGACTCCATTTGATTCGATGCCCACAAACTCATTTGATCCGTATATGGTCTGATTTCTGCAAGATGTTCTTTTATTTTCTCGTTTCTTTTTTGCTCACGTCTTTCTGCTTTCTTTCCACAAATTCGATCTTGATAGTGTTCAATCTGCTGCCCTGGATCTCTTATACATTCCCATTCTGGTTTTGTTTTCTCATAAAATTCTGCCAGTTCTTTGCGTTCTTTTGTGCTTAATTCAAAACTTGCTCTGAATACATTATTAGATGCCCAGTTATTTAACCTCTTTTTATTCCATCCAGTTCCTTCAATGTAATTTGCAAATTCGTTTTCTCTCAAGCAAATCCGCACATTGATATTATTTGTTTTTCTGTCAATTAGCTTTCCGTCGATCATGAAACAATCGTCTAGCTTATGAATTTTCTCTTTTCCAAACGGAATCATTTCTATTGCTTTCTTTTTCATGCTCTGACACCTTCTTTGTAGTATTTCTCCACGATTTCAAACACATCTTTGTCCCTCATAACTACGCAATTGCTTCCAGACTTCTTCCGCTTTCTTGCCTCATTCTCTACTGCCTTATAAGCTTCTGTTAACTTCTTTCCCTTCTTTCTGATGGCGATCGCTATTTTTTCATCTTTCTCTGCTTCGGCTTTCAGAAAATTAGCAATAGATTCCAAATACCCATTCTGTCCTTTTGCTTCTTTGACTTCCATGTCTAGCTTTCCGACTGCTGCCATTAGAGTATCTGTGATAAAATCAATCTCTCCATTCCAGAACATCTCTGCTAATTCAGCATCTATGCCGTTTTCAGCACATAACTTGTCCAGATTTTCTCTTTCTCCTTCTTCCTTTAGGCTTCTAGCCACATCGTTGATTTCTGCTGCTGTCTCCATCTCTCCATATATGTCAAACATGATCACACCTCCTAATACAATTTACCGCCCATGATCGCACGTACTGCATCCTCTGGCTCGTATTTGCCACCATAGTTTTTTGCACTTTCCAGACGTTTATATAATTTCTTCTCGCTTCTTCGATTCATCGGACAGCACAAGTGCACGATTTCTTCCGCAGTCTTTCTTTCTGTGCCTAATTCATCAAATAATACTTTCTGGACACCTCTTTTCAGAAATACATCGGTTTCTCTGCACATATGCGGACCTCTCCGCCCTTTATGTAGACCTGTTGGAAGTTCAATAATGTTATAATAAAAATCACATCCGCCCTGGCTTCTGAATACAATGTGATGCTTCTCCATAATCCCAACTTTTTCATCATCTTTGATTTCACCCAAAAACGCTTCTAACTCATATATTTCCATAGCTTTAATTTATCCTCCAGTTCATCTTTACATTCATAACGCTCTAACAGATCACTATCAGCTGTTACATGATTTGTCTTCTTGAATATATAAACTTCTTTCCACAGATCCGCGTTAGCGATCTCTTTCCCGGCTTTTGTTTTCCAGTCATGTTCGGCATATACCCTTGCTGCTTTTAACATACGCTCAAAGTAGTCGCAATCCGCATGAATTCTTATTTCATAAGGTTGATTGAGTTTTATTCTTCTTAGTGCTGTTACTGCTGCCTTAATCGTGATTCTGTTGATTGTTGTCTCCATATCCCCACCATTTACATCTAACGTATATGGTTTTCCATCTGCTCTTATAAACTCCAGTACAGCTCTAAACACTGCTGGTCCTCTTCCTCTGCTGTGTGACACTGTGTATATGTAAATATCTATCTGTTTCATTCTTTCCTCCACTGATTCAATATTTTCACTTGAATATATTTTAAAAACTGATACCCATCGGCCGTGAATCCTGAAAATATGCTTTGCTGGTCAATGTAATATCCTTTCTTGGGTCTTGGATCTCTTTTAAAAAATTTTCGTTCGAGGATTATTCTTTTCTTTGCTACTGGAATCTTCAGATTCTTTGATGGAGAATATCTTCTCGGTAGTTTTTCTCCTTTTTCTGTTACTTCTTTGATCAGATAAGATGCCAGCTTCCCATATTGGCCAGTATCATCTAACAAGCTCACATAGACACTCCCATGTGGCCAACATTCCCTCAATGTTTTACTGTCTATTGAATTGATTACTAAATGATGATGTCTGGCGCCTCTTTTTCCAATCTCGAACACATGGACAAATTTTAATTCTTTCTCCTGCTTTTTAAACTCTGCTCGAAGCTTTCTTAGGAATTTCGCTTTATCCTCTTTCATTCGATCATAATCAGGCTTTGTACCTGCATAAGATAAACGAATGTGCATATCCCCACCTGTGAAATTTTCATTCAGCAACCACCTTAATTTATCTATCGCTTTTCTGACATTAATCTTTTTCTGTGATTCTGTTGTCTTTTTCTGTTTCTTCTGTCTCTTACATCCCTTTGGATGTATTCTATGACTGTAATATCTTTGGATCTCTATTGTTCTCCCTGCTATTACTATCTTTTCTATGTATGGCATGTCATTCTCCTTTTGTCTCAGATTTAATACCTTTAGCAAGTCTAAACAGCGGTATTTCAACCGCTATTTTTCTTGCCTTTGTACGGAGAACTTGATATAATATTAATGAAGTAATTTTCTCTGATAGAGAGATAAAAATCAGAACTCACTTTAGTTTGTGAGTTCTTTTTTTATGCTCTTTTACTATCTTTTCAAGTTCCTGTAAATCTTCGCAAATATCTTCATATCTGCCTAATTTATTTACTACATCCCCAACCAGACAGTTATTATCCTGTCTGATCAGAGATGCTCTGTATGTATTGCTGCTATGATTCTTCATTGTTAGTCTCATTGACTTCTTCCTTTCCAAAGTCTATTTCTAACGCTTTTATCATCTTTTCTGCTATTGCTACTACCTTTTTTGTATTGTCATCCGATTCTTCTTCCAGGGCGTCTGCTACATATCTTAGTGCCGCGATCATATGCGGAACCATATGATTTGTCATTGGAGTCACGCTGTCTATAACTCTTTTTAGTATCATGTGACTGCCTTCTATCAGTTTCTTTTCTCCTGTTTCATTATGCCCAAGTGCCAGACACAATCCTGCTTCTATTATTTTCGTATCACAGTTAATTAAAAATTCTTCTGACATTCCTGACTTTTTATGATATACTGTTTCTTGTGTTAGACTATTTATGTCTGTGCCTTTGGAAGTTGCCGCTTCCTGGGCACTTTTTGTTTTTATAAAATCCCTAAGTGCTTTTATTTCATCAAATCTCCCTTGTTCATACGCTGCATTTCCTGATCTATTGCCAGTATATGAATGTTCAACGATTATTCCTTGAAACTCAATTCGTTCATCAAGCTCTTTCAGAATTTCTTTCTCATTTATCAAACCTCTTCACTCCTTCCTCAAACGCTACCGCCGTGATTAAACACACTGCTGCTAATTCTTTAAAGATTCCACATGCGATCAGCACTGCTGCTGTGCAGATCATGGCTTTTGTCTCTGTGTGCATATTTATGCTCCTTTCTCTGGTCTCCATAAGATCCCTGTGACTTCCCAGAACAGCTTTGGACTGATGTAATAGTTCGTCCTGCTCTTTCCAGTTTTTCTAAATGCGTATCCGATTGGAAGCCATCCAGCTTCAATGCCTGCCCTTATGAAGCAAGCATCTTTCCCCATCTTCTCTGCCGCATATGCTATTGGTACATTCCCTTCTGGAAACTGATCTGGTGCATTTGCATATGCTGCCAAGATTCTTAGATCTTGTCTTCTACTCATGTCTTTCACCTACCTTTCTTCAGATGGCTTAATTCCCTGCCCGACGATTGAGTGCTATTTTTAATAATTAACCAATTTTATGGAGGAGTTTTGGGGTCGTATGCATCGGACAGAGGATTAAGCCATCTGTATTATTCTGTTGTCTTTCTTTCATATATCTCCTATACTTAATTCACAGGGCACTGGCATGTCTGAGTCTTAAGAGAGGAGTATTCTTAATGGAAAATTTGTTATTTAAACTTACCGAATATCAATATGAAATTCTAATGGCAATATTAGAACGCCCTGGACAAAATCCTGGTGATTTCTTTTTTGATTTTCCGTCTATTGATGGATATGTAGAAATGTTTTTGAAAGCAAAACTTGTATCCATAAACGAATCTGATGAGCTTTCTATCACTGAACTAGGACGTGCTCATTTGGCTGAATTTGAACTTCAACAAAAAATAGAAAAAGAACGAGAAGCACAGCATCAACAGCAAATAGATGCCATTACATCTATTGCAGAAACTGCCAAACAAAATGCAATATCTGCTGAATCAGATTCAAAACTTTCTAAAATTATTTCTATTCTTTCTTTGATTGTTGCAATAGCATCTGTCATAGTAGACATTGTTTAAAAATAATGATACTAAGACCCAATACGATCACAGCCATTCCCTGCAATATAACAACCCTTTGCAGGGATGCTATTCTTTGTGACTGATATTCCTGCTTTTCTTTTTGTTTAGCAAGTATAGAGTAAATCGCCCATCTTATTTCTTTTCCAGTTGTTCCATTCAAAATAGTTTTAAACTCATCTTCTTTGTTTTCATCATTTTTCTCATTAATGAAATCATCTACAAATCTTTGAATGTCTTTTTCCGATTCATCATCGTTATATGTTTTTTCTATACGTCCTCACCTCCTGGTTATTTAGTAATCCATTTTAATTGGATTTCTTAGGTAAAAAAATATAGTCAATTGGAATACCATATAATTTACTAAGTTCTCTTCCTTGCGACATTTTCGGTTCAGAAGTCCCTTTTTCCCAGCTAACGATAGTTTGTTTTCCAACATGCATATGTTTTGCGACCTCTTCTTGTGTCATTTCTGCATTAACTCGTGCTGAAGCTAAAGAAATTTGAAATGGTACTGCTTTACCTTCATTCATCTTTGTCACGTCATCACCGCCTTTCTTTAATTTCTGTATTCATTATAAATCCATTTTAAATGGATGTCAATACTAAAATCAATTTATTTTTGACTTTTAGTTGCAAAAAATCAATTTTTATTGTACTATATTAATAACGAAGTGAGGTGATTTAATGTCAGATGAAAAGCAAAAGAAAATATTCTCTAAAAATCTATCTTTCTATTTAGAGAAATCAGGAAAAAGCCAAAAAGAGGTGGCTAAAGCTATTGGAGTTATTCCACAAACATTTAATACTTGGTGTACGGGACAATCCATTCCTAGAATGGGAAGCGTACAAGCTCTCGCTGATTATTTTGGAATTGGAAAATCTGATTTAATAGAAGAAAAATCCGATCAAGCCATTGAGCTAACTAAGAAAGATGAAAAAGATATCGCGAAACGATTAGAACAAACTCTTGATCAACTAGAATCCGATCAAGATGGACTGATGTTCTCCGGAGAACCTTTAGATGATGAAACAAGAGAATTATTAAAAGCGAGTCTCCAAAACAGTATAACCATCGCAAAAATAAATGCTAAGCAAAAATTCACACCAAAGAAATACAGAAAATAAAGGAAGTGATTCATTGGATATTCGTAAAAAAACAAACTCACTAAAGAAAAGATATGGTACGAATAATCCTTTTGACATTGCTAAGTATTTAGGAATAAAGGTTATATTTGAACCATTGGGAAGTATCAAAGGATACTACAATAAACAGCTTCGTATGAAGCAGATACATATTAACTGTGATCTATTGGATCATGATCAATTATTTACTTGTGCACATGAATTAGGTCATGCGATCATGCATCATGATGCCAATACTCCATTTTTACGAAATCGAACAGGAATCCTAGTAAGCAAAATGGAGATTGAAGCTGATAAATTTGCTACAGAGCTATTGATTGATGATGAAATTTTTCTTGAATTTCAGGAATACACTTCTGGACAAATTGCAATGATGCTTGGATATAGTGAAGATCTGATTAAACTAAGATTAAAATAAAGGAGAAATGTATGGGGCTATTCGATAAGAAAAAATGTGATATTTGCGGTAAAGAAAAAGGACCTTTATTTACGTTTAAACTAGAAGGTGGCATTGTCTGTGATGAATGTCATGATAAATTAAGTAAGAAAAAATTCTTAAAAGGGTATTCATTAGATGATGCAAAAAAAGAACTTGAAAATATAAGTGAGGAAAAAGAAAAATTAAAAGCAGTCGTCGCAGAAAAGAAAGAAAAATTATCTAACGAACCAATTACCAGATATTGTACAAAATGTGGTCAAAAATTTTCCGGAAACTTCTGCCCTAATTGTGGAACTCCTGTAAATAATACTGCAACAAATAATGTTACTCCTGCAAGCATTCCATCCATTGCGTGCCCCAAATGTGGTAGCGATAATATATCTATTCAATTCGAAGAAGTTGGAAGTAAAACAAAGAAAAAGAAAAATAGTATTGTTCGAAGCGCTGCACGTGGCGGTGCGATCGTAGCTACTGGTGGACTTTGGGCATTAACTCCGAAGCATGATGGGAAAGAAAAAACTAAAAACAAACTTAAAAAATTCGCAGTATGTCAAAATTGTGGGAACTCATGGAAAGTAAAATAAATAATAAGTTGCGACATCGCAACACGAACTTTGAAAATATAATACACTTTTTAAGAAAGGAGGTATCTCTTGGATACAAATGATTTAATACAGCGCGCTATAGATAGCGTTTCTAGCCGTTTACATAGTTATCAGGCATCAGAAGATACAAAACAAAATAAAAAAGCTTCTCTTCTCTCTTATTGGCTCTATGATTATATGCGAATGTTGAAAAAAGAAAAAACTTTTGATCCTAGAAAATTAAAACGTTATAAGCGTGGTGAAATCGTAAAAGTACATCTTGGATATAATATTGGTAGTGAACAAGGCGGATTACATTACGCAATCGTTCTCGATAAAAACAATTCTCCAAGTGATCAAACAATTACTATAGTTCCACTATCGTCTGTTAAAAATAATAAGCCTCTCCATCGTTCGAAGGTTCTTTTAGGTGACACAATATTTTTTCAATTAAACGAAAAACTTGCAAAACAAGAAACTGTAGTAAACCAAAGATTAAAAGAAATTTTAGCAGAGATTGACTCACTTAAAGAATATGCGAACTCCAGCACTGATGATGAATTACTTGAAAATAAAGTGCAGATAGCAGAACGTCTAAGAAAACTTTACGAATCTGTAGAATACCAAAAGAAATTACGTGAAACCAATATAAAAATTAAAAAAGAAATTTTAAAAATGAAGAAAGGAAGCATTGCCCTGGTCGGGCAAATAACAACTGTTAGTAAAATCAGAATATACAATCCTCTTCATCCAATTGATGTTTTAAGTAACATTAAAGTTTCTCCAGCACTCTTAGATTTAATTGATGATAAAATCAGAGAAATGTACATTGGAAAATGAATAATTCTTGACACGAGAAATATAATATAGTATGATTAGTACTGATAAATAACTTTGCTCCTTGCGAGCATGTTAAAAGACTTTGCCCCTTAGCGGGCTTAACACAAAATTATTATAGAAGGCCTCGTGGAAACACGAGGTCTTTTATGTTATTTAAAAAAAGCAATTTGTATTATTTGCAAGTTCTAAACATTTACAAAACAAAAAAACCGCCCAGCTACCAACTGGACGGAATCTCAGAAACCTATCAACCACGGATGGCTGACATAATCTCTGCCTGAACAACAGAATTATATCATACATCCTACAAATTTACAAATTGATAAGGGTGTATTTTTTGTACCCTTTTTTAGAAAGGAATGATGATATATGGCACTGATCAAATGCCCAGAATGCGATCTGCAGGTAAGCGATCACGCAATTGCTTGCCCTCACTGCGGATATCCTATTAATACTAAAGTGGCCAAACAACAACAATCAAAATCTCGTAGAAAAAAACGTCTTCCTAACGGTTTCGGCCAGATCACTAAAATAAAAAACAGCAATCTCCGAAACCCATACAGAGCTATGGTTACTGTAGGAAAAGACTTCTATGGCAAGCCGATCTGTAAACCTCTAAAACCAAATGCATACTTCAAAACTTACAATGATGCTTATGCTGCATTGGTTGAATACAATAAAAATCCTTATGATTTAGATGATGATCTGACAGTAGAACAACTTTATGAAAAATGGACCGATGAATACTTCAAGACTTTAACCAATCCATCCAGCATACGAACTATCAAGTCTGCTTGGAACTACTGCTCTGCTATTTACAACATGCGTGCTAAAGATTTAAGACCCCGGCACATTAAAGGCTGCATGGAAGATGGTACATATGTTGTTGATGGTGTAGAGAAAAAAGCATCTTCAAGTACAAAAACAAAAATAAAATCTCTATTTAATCTTATGCTTGACTATGCAAACGAAAATGATCTTGTAGAAAAGAACTATGCTCGAACATTTAAGTTATCTGATGATATTATTAAAGATGTCGAGGAAGAAAAGAAAGATCATATTGACTTCACAGATGAAGAAATGCAAAAATTGTGGAATAACTTATATGATGTAGACTATGTAGATGTGCTACTAATCCAGTGTTATAGCGGATGGCGCCCACAGGAATTAGGCTTGTTAAAGATGGAGAATGTTGATTTAGAAAATTGGTTTATTACTGGCGGTATGAAAACTGATGCTGGAAAAGATCGTGTGGTTCCAGTCCATCCAAAGATTCGCAGCTTAATAAAACATCGTTACCAGGAAGCTTTATCTCTTGGAAGCGAATACTTGATTAATTGTACTGATACTAAAACCCATCGAAGTAGCTTAAAACTCACATATGATAAATATCGACATAGAGTTGAAAAGATTGTTAACAAGCTGGAATTAAATCCAGAACATCGTGCTCACGATGGACGTATCCAATTTGCTACAATGGCAAAAGATGCAAAAGTAAATGAATATGCTCTAAAACGTATCATAGGACATAAAATCGACGACCTCACAGAAAAGACCTATACAAAGAGAAAAAAAGAATGGCTTATGGAAGAGATTCTAAAGATAAAATAGAATATTACATAACAAAAAACAGAGTCAAGACTTACCATCTCGGCTCTGTTTTTTGTTATTCTGATGTAGGAGTCGTGTGTACGAATAATGTATGAATAATGTACGAATCGTCCACTTTTCACTACTTCTTACCGCTTTTAACTCCGTTCAAAAACCACGTATTTAAGCGGTTTCTTAGAATTTACCTGCCTTAGCAGCTTCTTCAATGGATACAGCTACTGCTACTGTAGCTCCTACCATTGGGTTGTTACCCATACCGATTAATCCCATCATTTCTACATGGGCTGGTACTGAAGAAGATCCTGCGAACTGAGCATCACTATGCATACGTCCCATAGTATCTGTCATTCCGTAAGAAGCTGGTCCTGCAGCCATGTTATCTGGATGTAATGTACGTCCTGTACCACCACCAGAAGCTACAGAGAAGTATTTTTTACCTTGTTCGATACATTCTTTTTTGTATGTACCTGCAACTGGGTGCTGGAAACGAGTTGGGTTTGTAGAGTTACCTGTGATAGATACGTCTACACCTTCTTTGTGCATGATTGCAACACCTTCTGTTACATCGTTAGCACCGTAGCAGTTAACCTTAGCTCTTAATCCTTCAGAGTAAGATTTTCTGAATACTTCTTTAACTTCACCTGTGTAATAATCCATTTCAGTTTCAACATATGTAAATCCGTTAATTCTGGAAATGATCTGTGCAGCATCTTTTCCTAATCCGTTTAAGATAACTCTTAAAGGTTTCTGACGAACTTTGTTTGCTTTTTCAGCGATTCCGATAGCTCCTTCAGCAGCTGCGAAAGATTCGTGACCTGCTAAGAATGCGAAACATTCTGTTTCTTCTTCAAGAAGCATCTTTCCTAAGTTACCATGTCCAAGACCTACTTTACGCTGATCAGCTACAGATCCAGGAATACAGAATGCCTGAAGACCTTCTCCGATAGCAGCAGCAGCGTCTGCAGCTCTTTTGCAACCTTTTTTGATTGCGATAGCAGCACCTACTGTGTAAGCCCATTTTGCATTTTCGAAACAGATTGGCTGAATTCCTTCAACCTGAGCATAAACATCTAATCCAGCAGCTTTTGTGATTTCACCAGCTTCTTCGATAGAATTGATTCCATACTCTTTTAAAACAGCAAGAATCTGTTTTTCTCTTCTTTCATATGATTCAAATAAAGCCATTATTCGCTACCTCCTATTCCTTTCTTGGGTCAATAATCTTAACAGCGTCATCAACGCGTCCGTACTGACCTTTGGCCTTGTCAAGTGCTGTCTGAGCATCGTCTCCAGCTTTGATGAAGTCCATCATTCTACCAAAGTTAACAAACTGGTATCCAATGATTTCATCATCCGCATCAAGAGCGATACCTGTAACGTATCCTTCAGCCATTTCAAGGTAACGAGGACCTTTTTTAAGTGTTCCGTACATTGTACCAACCTGAGATCTTAATCCTTTACCTAAGTCTTCAAGACCAGCACCGATTGGAAGTCCTTCTTCAGAGAATGCACTCTGAGTTCTTCCGTATACGATCTGTAAGAATAATTCTCTCATTGCTGTATTGATAGCATCACAAACTAAGTCTGTATTCAATGCTTCTAAAATTGTTCTTCCTGGTAAGATTTCAGATGCCATAGCAGCTGAATGTGTCATTCCTGAACATCCGATTGTTTCTACTAATGCTTCCTGGATGATACCTTCTTTAACGTTAAGAGTTAATTTACATCCTCCCTGCTGAGGTGCACACCAACCAATACCATGTGTTAATCCTGAGATGTCTGTTACATCTTTCGCTTTTACCCATTTTGCTTCTTCAGGAATTGGGGCAGCTCCATGGTTTACACCCTGAGCTACTGTACACATTTGTTCTACTTCATGTGAATAAATCATGTTGAAACTCCTTTCAGTATTAAAAATAACATCTTTATTTTAGCACATCGTTAAAAATAAAACAACAAATTATCTTAAGAACTTCGTTAAGTTTTTCAATGTTTTTGTTGGTTTGTGTGATAAAAATAATTTTTTTGTCAAGTTGTTTTTCTTTTATATAAAAAATCTCGAATTTTCTTTTTTTTTAGTCAATTCAATAAATTATCTGAATTCTATTCCCCTTGTTTTCTTTAGGAATTACGGGTATAATTTAATACATATTTTTTATAACAGAAAGGAATTATGATTATGAGTCATTATGATTTAGAAACAAAATGTCTTCATTCTGGTTACACTCCTAAGAAAGGAGAACCATGTGCACTTCCTATTTATCAGAGTACTACTTTCAAATATGATACAACCGATGAAATGGGACAGTTATTTGATCTGAAAGCAGAAGGATATTTCTATACGCGTCTTCAGAATCCTACGAACGATGCTGTAGCTGCCAAAATTGCTGATCTTGAAGGAGGTGTTGCAGGACTTCTTACTTCTTCTGGACAGGCTGCAAACTTCTATGCGATCTTTAATATCTGTGAAGCTGGAGATCATGTTGTTGCAGCTTCTACGATCTATGGTGGAACATTTAACCTTCTGGGTGTTACATTAAAGAAACTTGGAATTGACTGTACATTCGTTGATACTGATGCAAGTGCTGAAGAAATTGCTGCTGCATTCAAACCGAATACCAAAGTTTTATTTGCAGAGACAATTGCAAACCCTGCACTTGTCATTCTTGATATTGAGAAATTTGCAAAGGTTGCCCATGAACATGAAGTTCCATTGATCGTTGATAATACTTTTGCAACACCGATCAACTGTCGTCCTTTTGAATGGGGTGCTGACATCGTCACACATTCAACAACAAAATATATGGATGGACACGCCGTTCAAGTTGGCGGTGCGATCATTGACAGCGGACACTTTGACTGGGACGCTTATGGACACAAATATCATGGTCTTACTGAACCTGATGAATCTTACCATGGTGTCGTTTATACAAAACAATTTGGAAAGAAAGCTTATATCACAAAAGCTACAACACAGCTGATGCGTGACCTCGGTTCCATTCCATCCCCTGAAAACTGTTTCTTATTAAATCTTGGATTAGAAACACTGCCTTTACGTGTAGAACGTCATTGTGAAAATGCTCAGAAAGTCGCTGAATTCTTAGATGCTCATGAAAAAGTATCTCATGTTATTTATGCCGGACTTCCTAATGATAAATATCACGAATTAGCACAAAAATATATGGATAAGGGAAGAACCTGTGGTGTTATTTCCTTTGAACTGACTGGTGGACGTGATGCTGCAGTACGCTTTATGGATGGCTTAAAATTAGCGAACATCGCAACTCATGTTGCTGCATCAAAAACAATGGTTCTTCACCCAGCAAGTCATACACATCGCCAGATGAATGATGAACAGTTAAGAGAAGCTGGTGTTTCTCCTGGAATGATCCGTTTATCCGTTGGAATTGAAAGTGCAAAAGATATTATCAATGATCTGAAAGAAGCACTTGAGAATGCATAGTTTTATAGGTGTTCGAAGATTACTTAGTAACAGTAATAATTCATATTATAAATTTCAAATATCATAGCAAAAAAGAACCTTAACTCCCAGCATTTATTATATATGCATTGAGTTAAGGTTCTTATTATTTTATATTCTATAAAATCTATAACAGATTATTCATCCCAGTTAGTATACACTTCTTGCACATCGTCATCCTCATCAAGAAGATCTAATGTTTTCTGAATACTCTTAATATCTTCTTCACTTGTAAGTTCAACCATAGTACCAGGAATCATTGTTACACTGGCATCTGCCATAGGAATTTCTTCCTTCTCTAAAGCTTCTCTGACTGCACTGAAGTCTTCTGGTGTTGTCAATACTTCAAAGCTGTCGTCTTCTTCGTTGAAGTCTTCTGCTCCGGCATCTAATGCCATCATCATAAGATCGTCTGCATCCATTTCACATTCTTCTCTAGAGATGATGATCTGTCCTTTCTTCTCGAACATATAAGATACACATCCTGGTGTTCCTACGTTACCATTTCCTTTTGTGAAAGCATTTCTTACATTAGATGCTGTACGGTTTTTGTTATCTGTTAATGTATCTACGATGATCGCAACTCCGCTTGGTCCATATCCTTCATATGTAATCTGCTCATAATTAACAGAATCTGCATCTCCGGCAGCTTTTTTGATACCACGTTCGATCGTGTCATTTGGCATATTGTTTGCTTTTGCTTTTGCAATGACATCACGTAATCTGCTATTGTTGTCTGGATCTGGTCCACCCTCTTTAACGGCTACTGCAATTTCTCTTCCAATGACTGTGAAAATCTTTCCTTTTTTCGCATCATTTTTTTCTTTTTTGTGTTTGATGTTCGCAAATTTACTGTGTCCTGACATCTTCTTCTTCCTTCCTTTTCCTTTTTTCTACCTTTACCTGTCTAATCATGTTGTCATGAATATCAACAGATTTAAAGGAATATCCTTGGTAGATAATTTCTATTTCTTCATTGTCTTCTGGTAAATGTCCCAGCTGATCAATTAAAAATCCATTGAGTGTCTCAATATCTTCAACGTCAAATTCGATTCCTAATGTATCCTCAAGTTCTTCCAGTCTCGTACTTCCTCGTACAAGATAAATATCTGCCCATCCAATCTTGGTGATATTACGGTCTTCGACATCATATTCGTCTAAAATATTCCCTACTATGACCTCTAGCATATCTTCCATAGATACAATACCTTCTGTCTGGCTGTATTCATCAATAACGATCGCCATATGAATCTTCTTGGTCTGCATCTCCTGAAAAAGCACCGATAAATTCATCGTCTGATGAACAAAAAACGGCTCTCTTGCAATATCAGAAAGTGTTGCTTCTTTCTGATTAAGATATGCATCGATCACATCTTTTAAATAAAGCACTCCTACAATGTTATCAATGTCATCTTCATATAATGGGTATCTTGAATATGGCTCATCTAACATATAATTTAATGCTTTCTCTACGGACATGTTTACATCAATCGCATCAATCTTCTTTCTTGATGTCATAACATCTGTAACATCTTTATCTCCAAATTCGAAAATATTCGTGATCATGCGGGCTTCCCCTTCCATGATCGCACCTTGCTCATGTCCTTCGTTAACAATGTTCATGATCTCTTCTTCATATTCATTGTCTTCATCCTCTTCATGTTCTTGTTCTGATGTGTGCAGTTTTTTCTTTGCTTCTTTGATCTTCTCTCTTTGTTTCATGAAAAAACACCCAACTGCAAATCCGATGATAACTGCTAAAATGATCATCATAAGCACCGAGGGAGTAAATCCTTCCATTTCTTTTTCTTTCTCCTTTTATCTTCTAGAAATTAAGACTATACAAACTTAAATATATCATTTCTAAGAAAAAAGGTCAATATATCCAAGATTCCTGTTATGTATCAAGACTTAAACTGATCTTTAGTGCATGATCCACTTGTTTTAGGAATGTACAATTTAAATGGCATACCTTTTCTCTTAAACGACTTTTATCGATTGTCCGGATCTGTTCTAACAAAATCACAGAATCTTTTTCTAATTCACATCTGTGGCAGTCGATCGGTACATGAGTCGGCAACTTTGCCTTGTTCATCTTACTTGTGATCGCTGCACAGATGATCGTTGGACTATATTTATTTCCCGCATCATTTTGCAATACGATCACAGGACGGATACCGCCTTGTTCTGAACCAACAACCGGTCTTAAATCTGCATAAAATATATCGCCTCGCTTAATTACCATAAGCATAAACACTCTCCATTTCTTTTTAAATATTGTATGAAGAGTATTTACGATTCTTTCAAAAGTATTCCTTATTTTTCAAAATATTCTGTTTCTTTCATCTCTCCGTTTCGAATGTATACTCGTGGAACACGTTTCCCAATCCCACAGACAAATTCATAATTAAAAGATCCTGCTTCATTTGCAACTTCTTCTACGGTCAACATTTTATTGCCATCGTGTCCGACTAAAGTTACTTCATCCATCACAGATACACCTTCAATATCTGTCACGTCAACCATAAACTGATCCATACAGATTCTTCCAATGATCGGTGCATACTGCCCACGGATCAATACTTTTCCTTTGGAAGAGAGTGATCTTGGGTATCCGTCTGCATATCCTACTGGGATAGTTGCGATCTTTGTCTTCTTATCAGTTACATATGTGTGATTGTAACTGATTCCTTCTCCTGCTTCCACTTCTTTGATATATACAATGTGTGTCTTTAATTCCATTGCTGGTCTTAAATCCAATACATCTTTTGAAACTTCTTCTGATGGATATAATCCATAAGTAATGATTCCTGAACGTACCATATCTTTTCTAAATCCATCCAGATCAATGATCGATGCACTGTTTGATACGTGTTTGATCGGAATATAGATATCTCTTTCCTCAAGCCACGTAATAAACTGATCATATTTTCGTTCCTGCTCATAAGTTTCTGTTTTATCCGCCTCGTCTGCACATGCGAAATGTGTAAAGATTCCTTGAATCTTGATATTTGGTAATTTGGCGATCTTCTCTATGCTATCTACAGATTCTTTGGTTGGTTTAAATCCGATACGGTTCATTCCTGTATCCAGTTTGATATGAATCTTCGCATCTTTGCCTAGTGCCTGCGCGATCTTTGATAAGGACTCTGCCATCTCATAGCAGAATACGGTTGGCTCGATCTCATACTGAATCAATGAGCTGTACTGATATTCTGATGTGTATCCTAAAATCAAAATTGGCTGTCTGATTCCATTGTTTCGAAGTGTGATCCCTTCTTCTAGGATTGCAACGGCAAATGCATCAACTCCGATCTTATTTAATTCTTTTGCAATTGGAACTGCTCCGTGTCCGTATCCGTCAGCTTTGATCACTGGCATTACTTTCACACCTTCTCCAACTACACGTTTTACTTCTCTTATATTATGACAGATTGCATCCAGATCAATAACTGCATGCACTCTATAGTACTGGTTCATAATTTCCTCCTGTAACGTCCTTTATATGAGCAATAATATCTGATGCGATCATGCTGTAAGCGCCCAGATCATGCTTTGCATGATCTCCTGCAAGACCGTGAAGATAAACTCCGTGAACTGCTGCCTCATGAACAGATAATCCTTCCCCCAAAAGGCCTGTGATCATTCCCGCAAGAACATCTCCACTTCCTCCAGTCGCCATTCCATCATTTCCGCTTTGATTAATATACACCAAATCATCTTCTCGTGCAACGATAGTTGTTGCATCTTTTAAAACAGCTGTACAATGATATTTCTCTGCAAGATCTTGTGCACTCTGACATAGATCTTCTTTGATCTGTGTGATATCACATGACATCAATCTTGCTGCCTCCATCAAATGTGGAGTCATGATCGTCCCATATGGATAATCAATTTTCATGTTAAATCTACTGATTATATTTAATCCGTCTGCATCAATGACCAATGGTTTTTTTCCTTTTTTCAAAACCATCTCTAACATTTCTTTCATTTCTTCACTGACACCAACTCCTGGGCCAAACAAGATACAATCACACCATTCTAAAGATTCTTCTAAATCTTTTCGTTCTCCAAATAAAATTTCTGGAAGTCTTGTCTGTAAAATCTGACGATTTCCAGCATCAGAAAGCACTTTCACAAGTCCTGCACCCATCCGAAGTGCTGCCTCTGCTGCAAAACATGCAGCTCCTGACATTGTTTCATTTCCAGCAATGATCAAAATCTTCCCATAGCTTCCTTTATTGGAATATGCTTTTCTTTCTGGCATTAAATGATCACTTTCCTCTAATATATATCCTGTCGCATACTTTTTGATCGTCTGGTCATGAAATCCTATGGATACCAGTTTAATATCTCCACAATATTCTCGTCCTGGATATAATAAATGACCTCTTTTATATCCACCAAATGTAACTGTTGATGACGCATGCACTGCACATCCAAGAATCTTTCCACTATCTCCACTGATTCCAGATGGAATATCAATTGCGATCACAGGCTTACCACATGCATTGATCCGTTCAATGACTTCTTTATAAACACCACCAACTTCTCTAGAAAGTCCAACTCCAAAAATCCCTTCGATCAAAAGATCATATTCATGAAAATTTACATCTTCACAATCTATCGGAAAATAGCCTAGATTCTTAAGTATCTGAAGCTGTAATTTCAGATCTGCTGAAGCTTTTTCTATATTACCAACGATCATATAATCCACTAAATAATCCTGCTCCAACAAAATTCTCGTACAAGCAAGTGCATCTCCTCCATTATTGCCAATTCCTGAAATGATCAATATCCTCTGTGAATGATCTGCTATCTGTGCAGCCTTATCTGCAACTGCTTTAGATGCTCTTTCCATCAATACAAGTCCCGGAATTCCTATTCCATGAATCGTCTCATGATCGACCGTTTGCATCTCCTGATTCTTTAATACATATCTCATACGCATTCCCCTATCGCAAAAGCTTGTGCAAATTCTCTTGTATTCGTGATCGATACATGAATTCTTGAAACTTGTTTATCTTTTGCTATCTCTTTCGCCTTTCCATATAATTTGACATATGGCGCACCTGATTCATTTCTCAACACTTCAATCTCATATGGTTCCACACCGAAAAAGCCGGTTCCAAATACTTTGGAAACGGCTTCTTTTACAGCAAAATTGCCAGCTAAAGTCGTAGCATTGTCTTTTGCATATGCTAATTCAGTTGTCGTAAAAATTCTTGAAAGATGTCTTCCTCGAAGAATCATCTCTTCTATCCGGTATATCTCTACGAGATCTGTTCCTATTCCAGCAATCATCTTCTTACCTGCTATTCGTTCTCACTCTCTTCACGGTTGTGGACATTGTATGTTAATGTCATCAGACTTTCTGCTAAATGTACATTCTCTACTGTAACATTATCTGGTAAATGAAGATCGATCGGTGCAAAATTCCAGAATCCTTTAATTCCCCATTCTGCCATCTTCTTTGCGATCGCAGGTGCCTGATCCTTCGGAATTGTCAGTGCAGCGATCTTAATTCCATGTGTTTTGATAAAGTTCTCTAGTTCATCTGTATCAAGAACTTTCACTCCACGGACAGAAATTCCGATCAGCTTTGGATTCACATCAAAAAGTGCCATGACTTTGTATCCATAATCTTCATTAAAAGACTGATAATTCGCAAGAGCCTGTCCAAGATTTCCGGCTCCAACAATGATCATGTCATTTCTCTTATCCAGACCTAAGATCTTACCAATCTCTGTATACAGATTATCTACATTATATCCGTATCCCTGCTGCCCAAATCCACCAAAATTGTTAAGGTCCTGACGAATCTGCGATGCTGTTACCATCATCTGTTCACTTAATTCTTTTGAAGAGATTCTTGTAATATTCTTCGCTTTTAACGCTCCTAAATATCTGAAATACCTAGGAAGTCGTTTGATAACTGCTGAGGAAATATTCTTATCTGAGTTTGCCATTTTATTCCTCCAAAATCTTTATTTTGCTTATAATTATATAAGATTGTCTAATAACTGTCAATCTTTCCGTCATGAAAATATTTCATTTTTTCAAAAAATATGGTATTCTGAGAAATAATGTCTATAATAAAAAATTTGAAAGGGGTATCTTAATGATATTATCATGCCAGAATATCTGCAAAACATTTGTCGAAAAACCAGTCTTGCAGAATATCTCATTTCACTTAAATGAAAACGACCGGCTGGCGATCATCGGATATAACGGTGCCGGAAAATCGACACTTTTAAAAATATTGATTGGTGAAATCTCTTATGATGAAGGTGAAATTTCTTTAAAGAAAGACGCAAGCATTGGCTATCTTGCCCAACATCAAGATCATACATTCCACCATACAATTTTTGATGAACTTCTTTCCGTCAAAAAAGAAGTCATTGAATTAGATGAACAGATGCGTACCTATGAACAGGAAATGAAACATCTGACCGGTGATGCACTAGAACAAAAAATGAACCAGTATACAAATGCTACTCATAGATTTGAGCAATTAAATGGTTTTGCATACAAAAGTGAGATCACAGGAATCTTAAAAGGACTTGGCTTTTCTGAAGAAGATTTCACAAAAGAGATCAACACTTTATCTGGAGGTCAAAGAACTCGTGTTGCTCTTGGTAAGTTACTGCTTAAAAATCCTGATATTCTGCTTCTTGACGAACCAACAAACCACTTGGATGTTGATTCCATAAAGTGGCTTGAAAATTACCTGTCTCATTACAAAGGAGCTGTGATCATCGTATCTCATGACCGCTATTTTCTTGATAAGATTGTCAATAAGGTCATGGAGATCGACCAAGGACACTCCATGCTGTTTGATGGAAATTATACAACATTTATCGAAAAACGTGATCAGATCAAAGCAATCCGTTTAAAAGAATACAAACATCAGCAACAAGAGATCAAACATCAACAAGAAGTTATCAAAAAATTAAAACAGTTCAATCGTGAAAAATCAATCAAACGTGCAGAAAGCCGTGAAAAAGCTTTAAATAAGATTGATGTATTGGAGAAACCTACGGAATATAATGCTGATATGCGTCTTAGCATTGAACCAGAAATCATCAGTGGGAATGATGTTCTGACTTTAAAAGATGTATCCAAATCTTTTGGAAACAAATCATTATTCCATGGATTAAGTGCTGATATTTTTCGTGAAGAACGCGTTGCCCTGATCGGACCAAACGGAACTGGTAAAACAACACTGTTAAAGATCATTTGCAAAAAGATCAGCAATAATGGTGGTACGATCAGCCTTGGAGCTGGAGTTTCCATTGGATACTATGACCAGGCACAAGATAACTTAGATGATTCCAAAACGATTTTTGATGAAATTTCAGATGCTTATCCAGATCTTAATAACACAAAGATCCGCAATACTTTGGCTGCATTTTTATTTTATGGAGAAGACGTTTTCCGCCCGATCTCCTCTTTAAGCGGTGGAGAAAAAGGACGTGTTTCTCTTGCAAAATTAATGCTGTCTCATGCGAATTTTCTGATTCTTGATGAGCCTACAAACCATTTAGATATTCAGTCTAAGGAGATTCTGGAATCTGCAATGAATGCTTATACTGGAACGATCCTTTATGTTTCACATGATCGTTATTTTATCAATAAAACTGCAACACGAATCTTGGAAATCTCTGATCATGGATTAACTTCTTATCCTGGAGATTATCAGGATTATATTGCTCAGAAGGAAAAAGAAAAGGCATCTCTTACTTCTTCTACTGCTTCCTCCGTTTCTGTTGATACAGAATCCAAACTCGATTGGAAACAGCAAAAAGAAGAACAAGCCAAACAGAGAAAAAAAGAAAATCGTCTTAAAAAAGTCGAAGAGCAGATCACAGAGTTGGAAACGAAACAAGAAGAACTTTCAGAAGCTATGTCTTTACCTGAAAATGCTTCTGATCCTGCGAAATTAATGGAACTTAGCAATGAGCAGGCTTCCATCGCTTCTTCTTTGGAAGAACTTTATGAAGAATGGGAAACTCTTTGCTAATTTGTAAAAAAACATATATAATAGTAACGTTAACCGTATTGAAAAACAGGAGGTTTTTATGAAATTAATATCCTTTGTTGTACCTTGCTACAACTCTCAGGAATATATGAGACACTGCATTGACACCTTATTACCAGGTGGTGATCAGGTAGAGATTCTGATCGTTAATGACGGATCTTCCGATAACACTGCTGCGATCGCAGATGAATATGAAAAAAAATATCCTGACATCTGCCGTGCAATTCACCAGGAAAATAAAGGGCATGGTGGTGCAGTGAATACAGGAATCAAAAATGCCACGGGTATTTACCTGAAGGTTGTTGATAGTGACGACTGGGTAAATGAATATGCTTATGGAGAAATCCTTGATACTCTTGCGAATTTCTACAAACAGGGAACTGTCCTTGATATGCTGCTTTCTAACTATGTATATGAAAAACAGGGAGCCAAGAAAAAAACTGTTATTCATTATCGTCATGCAATCCCAAAAGATCAGATCTTTTGCTGGGATGATGTTGGACGTTTTCCTGTCAGCCAGTATATTTTAATGCACTCTGTCATTTATCGTACTGCACTGCTTCGTGAATGCGATCTAGAGCTTCCAGAGCATACATTCTATGTGGATAATATTTATGTATTCAAACCTCTTCCATATGTAAAAACAATGTATTATCTGGATGTTAACTTCTATCGTTATTTCATTGGACGTGATGATCAGTCTGTCAATGAGACAAATATGATCAAACGTATCGACCAGCAGTTTAAAGTTACTTATATCATGATTGATTATATGACTCAGTTTAATCTTGTAAGTAAGCCATTAGAACGTTATATGAGACATTATCTTTCCATTATCATGTGTATTTCTTCCGTGATCTCTGTAAAATCTGGACAGAAAGAGCATTTAAAGATGCGAAAAGAATTATGGAAATATTTATATGACAGTGACAAACGTCTGTATCGTAAGATCCGTCATAATATTACAAGCTGTGCAGTAAATCTGCCTGGATATGTTGGAAGAAAAGCTACGATTGCTATGTATAAAGCAGCTCGTAGATTTATCGGATTTAACTAAATATTTTTACATTAAAAGGTCCTGCAGAGGGCCTTTTTCTTGTTCCCCGCATCTTTTATTCTGCGTATTCTAATAATATAAAGTATGAAAGGCAACTTTCCATGCAGATTTCTGTTTCAAAACAAATCCATGCTGATCTTGCCCATCAGCATGGTTTTCTTGGAGAAGGTATCGGTATTGCTTATCTTGATACTGGCCTTTTCCCACATAAAGATTTCTCTCCGCATTCCACACGGATCGCCAAATTTGTAGATTTTGTTCATTCCAAATCTTTCAGCTATGACGATAATGGACATGGGACTCATATTACCGGCATCGCTGCTTCCTCTGCAACATTTGGTTCCGATTATTTGGGAATTGCTCCAAAATCCCATATCGTTTCTTTAAAAGTACTGGATGCCTCAGGGAACGGTGTTCAAAGCGCCTTCTTACAGGGTCTTGACTGGATTCATGAGTATCATCGCTCCTATCAGATCCGTATCGTTAACATCTCAATAGGAAGTCCTGGTTCCGAGGATAGTTCAGCCTCCAAAGAACTATTAAAACATGTCAACGCCCTATGGGATGATGGCCTTGTTGTTTGTATTGCCGGCGGAAACCATGGTCCAAAACCATACAGTATTTCAATTCCTGGAAATAGTCCAAAAATCATCACTGTTGGTTCCAGCGACGATAATTTTCAAATGATCGGAAGAAAACACTTCTCTTCAGGATATTCCGGACGCGGTCCCACAACATCCTGCGTTATGAAGCCGGATGTTGTTGCCCCTGGAACAAATATTTTTTCGTGTTCCTTAAATAACCGCTATACTATCAAAAGTGGTACTTCCATGGCAACCCCTGTCGTCTCTGGTTCTTTTGCTCTCCTGCTCGAAAAATATCCTTTTTACACCAATAAGGATATAAAAATGAAACTGCGAAAAAACTGCGACAAATTAAAAACCCCCAGACACCATCAGGGCTGGGGGCAGATTAATCTAAAAAAATTAATGGATCTTTGATAAACTTGTATCCTTAAACTTCCTCGTCAAATAAAAATTCACATAAGACCTGATTACTGACTAAGATACCATCTTGCGTCAGAAAAACTCGGTCTCCTTCTTCTTTCATCATGCCTTGTTTCATGGATTCTATCAATTGCTTTCCATAGACAGAATCCATGGAGCAACCAAAACGTTCTATAAACTCTTTCTTCGAAATGCCTTTCGTCTTTCGAAGTCCAAGAAACATAAATTCTTCCATCTGTTCATAAACTGATAACGAACGGGCTCCTTCATATGCATCTCCGAACGATTGAATCTCTAAATAGTCTTTCATATCGGATGGATTCTCAAAACGTTTCTCATCCAGATACGAAGAGGCATTAAGCCCCACTCCCAAATACGGAATATGGGACCAATACCCAAGATTATGTCTGCTTTCAAAACCTGGCTTTGCATAATTTGAAATCTCATATTTGTCGTAACCATATTCATTTAAAATCTTTTCTGTCATTCGATACATTAAAACTTCATCTTCTTCTGATGGAAGAAGTTCCTCTAACTTGTTATCTTCGTAAAAAGGTGTTCCCTCTTCAATGATCAGACTATACGCAGAAATATGTTCTGGAGAAAGTTTAGCTATTTTTTTTAAATTCTCTTCATAAGAAGTTAATGTTTGTTTCGGCACCGCACTCATCAAGTCAACATTGATGTTCAAAAATCCAGCTTGTCTTGCCCAGTCGAAACTTTGTAAAAATTCTTCATAGGTATGAATTCTTCCCAGATACTCCAACTCTTCTTTGACTGTTGACTGCAATCCAAAACTAATCCTGTTGATCCCATTTTCCCTATATGTACATAGTTTTTTTAAATCTACTGTTCCTGGATTCGCTTCAATCGTAATCTCAGCATCCTCACAAATATGAAAATGTTCAAATATAGTTTCACAAATCATTTGAATATCTTCTCTTCTAAGATATGATGGCGTTCCGCCTCCAATAAAGACGGTTACAACGTCTCGTGCCGCTAATTTCTTTCCCCAGAAAATCAGTTCTTCTTTTAGTTTCCCAAGGTATGTATGGATCGTTTCCTCCTCTGCCCGAAAGGAACAGAAATCACAATATCTGCACTTACTTTTACAAAATGGAATATGAATATAAAGCTCGATCGTATTAGTCTTCATCTAACTTCAGAACACTCATGAATGCTTCCTGTGGAATTTCAACATTTCCTACCTGACGCATTCGTTTCTTTCCTTTCTTCTGTTTCTCTAACAGCTTTCTCTTACGGGAGATATCTCCACCGTAACATTTGGCAAGAACGTCTTTTCTCATTGCTTTGACAGTTTCTCTTGCAATGACTTTACTTCCAATCGCTGCCTGAATCGGTACTTCAAACATATGTCTTGGAATTTCTTCTTTTAATTTTGTACACATCTTACGTCCACGCTCATACGCGGTATCTTCATGTACAATAAAAGAAAGCGCATCAACTTCTTCTTTGTTGATCAAAATGTCTAATTTTACAAGTCTTGATGTCTGATATCCTTTCATTTCGTAATCTAAGGATGCATAACCTCTGGAACGTGATTTTAATGCATCAAAGAAATCATAAATGATTTCATTTAATGGAAGTTCATAACGAAGCAATGCCCTTGTCTCTTCCATATACTCCATTCCAAGATATACGCCTCGTCTTTCCTGACATAATCCCATGATCGCTCCGACAAATTCAGAAGTTACCATGATCTCCGCTGTTACGATTGGTTCTTCCATATGGTCGATCTCGGATGGATCTGGAAGATTGGAAGGATTCGTTAATTCGATCATACTTCCATCCGTCTTATATACGCGATAAATAACGCCTGGTGCTGTTGTTACAAGATCCAAGTTATATTCTCTCTCTAAACGTTCCTGAATAATCTCTAAATGCAATAATCCAAGAAATCCACATCTAAATCCAAATCCTAACGCAACGGATGTCTCTGCTTCAAATTGTAGTGCTGCATCATTTAACTGTAATTTTTCTAATGCATCTCTTAAATCCGGATATTTTGCTCCATCTGTTGGATATAGTCCACAATATACCATAGGGTTTACTTTTTTATATCCTGGAAGTGGTTCAGCACATGGATCATCTGCATCTGTAATCGTATCACCAACTCTGGTTCCCTGTACATTTTTAAGGCTGGCTGTAACATATCCAACCATCCCTGCTGTCAGTTCATCACATGGATTAAATCTTCCTGCCCCAAATGTACCAACTTCTACAACTTCTGCACTCTCTCCAGTTGCCATCATCTTCATCTTTGTTCCGACTTTGATCGTTCCTTCTTTGATCCTTGTAAAGATGATAACTCCTTTATATGCATCATACATACTGTCAAAGATCAATCCTTGTAATGGTGCATTCTTATCGCCCTCTGGTGATGGAATCTTCTCTACGATCTGCTTTAATACCTGTTCTACATTTAGTCCGCTTTTTGCAGAAATCTGAGGTGCATCTTCTGCATCGATTCCGATCACATCTTCAATTTCTGCTTTAACACGCTCTGGATCTGCACTCGGAAGATCGATCTTGTTGATAACCGGCATAACTTCTAAGTCGTGATCAATCGCAAGATAAACATTTGCCAATGTCTGTGCCTCTATTCCCTGTGCAGCATCGACAACAAGGATTGCTCCCTCACATGCTGCAAGACTTCGTGATACTTCATAATTAAAGTCCACGTGTCCCGGTGTATCGATCAAGTTAAAAATATATTCTTCCCCATCGTCAGCTTTATAAACAATTCGTACTGCCTGCGATTTGATCGTAATCCCACGTTCTCTTTCAAGATCCATGTTATCAAGAACCTGCTCCTGCATCTCTCGATCCGTTAATGTTCCTGTCATCTGAATGATTCGATCTGCTAATGTTGATTTCCCGTGATCTATATGTGCGATAATACAAAAATTTCGTATTTTACTCTGATCTATTGCCATAAGTTCCTCCTAATTATATTTCAAGTACATATGTCTTTTCAGACACTCCATTTTAGTATAACACATTATTTAATAATTCAGCAAGTAAACTCATAGACGCTTTTGCTTCTGATAACGTATTATTCTGCGCACCAACTTCCACTAACAAGCTTCTTCCTCTGTAGTGCAGATTATAACGATATCCTTTTACGTAAATTTTTCGTGTAAATCCAGGGTATTTCAAAGCAGCCTGTGCTTGCAATTGCAGGCTGAACGCAAGATTTGTCTGCTTATTTAGATTCTTTAAATATTTGATATTTCCATTTGTTGCTGTACGGCTCATTCCATTAAAAAACATGATCTGCGCCATTCTCTTTCCATTTTGTCTCGTCACAAGCTTTGTCGATTCATTGACTCCATCCCTGTGCAGATCGATCACAACCTGAATGGATGGATATTTTTTTAGATTCTTTTCAATTGCAGTTGCTGCATAATTATAAGCCTTGGATCGCTCCTCTTTTCCGTTTTTTACATCGTAAATGTTACGATCATGTACAACCTTGATATTTTTTTGCTCCAATCTCTTCGTTAAAACATCTCCAACACCGATCACAGTATCTGATTTTCTTCCTTTCCTGCTGCCACGGTATGCCTCACTCCCATGTGTATGATAAATTAAAATCTGCGGTTCATCAGATTTCCTTAATTTTAAGTTCGTGTTTAATAAAACTTTTCCATTTAACTCATTTTCTGTCGCCATTGTCGTACTGTCGATCTGATAAATATATTTTCTTAAATATTTTGAATTTTCCCATTTTTTTGCATGAAACAACTTTTCTTCTTTTTTTACCTCCTCTACCACCTCATCCGTTGTTTCATCATCCTGAAAATAATAATCTTGCTGTACTAGATCTTCTTCTTTTTTATCCTTATAATCTGTGCGATATTGTAAGATTGGTACTGTTTCCTGATAATACATACAGACCATGTCCGATAGAATATTTCCCGAAAATGTCACTTCCTTCTTAGATACTGCCGGAAAAAATCCTGTCATGATTCCATGATAATAATGATCCATGAATTCTAAAACCATTCCCTGCGCATTGATCTTCTGACTGAAAAAAATGATCAGAAAACAACCGATCGTAATACTCAATATCCATCTCTTTCTTTTCTCCATACTTTCATTGTATTCATTCATATTTTAATTATGCAGTAAATGGTTGATTCCTTCAGATATCGTATAACTGATCCGTTTCATAGATTCATCAATATTTTTTGGTGTAACGTGCATGGAAATAAATTCTTCATCAATATTTTCAGAAACATTTTCCAGAGATTTTTCTCCAAAAACATCATGAATGATCGCTGGAACAGAAATTACCGTTGGAACACCAATTGCAAGAACTGGAACACCGATCGTATGCTGTGTAATCTCATTCCTATGGTTTCCAACACCTGAACCCGGTGCAATTCCCGTATCGCTGATCTGAATCGTTTTATTTAACCTGCTATAACTTCTGGCCGCCAGAGCATCGATCACGATAACAACATCTGGTTTTATCCGGTCTGCTAATGATTCTAAAATCTCACTTGTCTCAATTCCCGTCTGTGCCATAACCCCCGGTGCGATCGCACTTAGTTCAAATTGATAATTTCCAATCCCCTCTTTTTGCAAATGTCTTGTAATATATAGATTGTTCACAACTTTAGGCCCTAACGAATCCGCTGTCACATCAGCATTTCCAAGTCCTGCGATCAGTATTTTTTTCTTTTTGTTTAACATTTCCTTTAAATTTAAAAACAATGCTTCACTCATTTCTTTATGAAAACTACCATCGTTTGTTGACAGATCTTTCGCTTCGATCGTAATATAGGTTCCCTTTGGTTTTCCTAAAGAGTCCTCCCCTTTTTTGTTTTTGATGATGATCTTTGTTTCTTTTATATGATTCGTTGTATCAATTCTTGTCTTTACGATAATTCCTGACTGTGCAGAGCCAATATTCTTCTCTTCTTTTAATTCCAGTGCCAGATCTGTACGATTTTGCATTGATTTTGCCTCCTTTTTTCTCTAGTATGTAATTGTTTTTAAAAAAATATTACATTTTTTCCCCAAAGATATTGACAAATTCAATCATTTTCTATAAGATATAACAGTATGTTTTGTGTATAGCTAACCGTGTCTCGCTATAGACAAGATTCAAGAAAAGAAAGAAATTTAAGTTATCATATTGGAGGTGCCCACTTTGGCAAATATTAAATCAGCAAAAAAAAGAATCAAAGTTATCAACACAAAAACAGAAAGAAATAAAGCAATCAAAACTAAAGTTAAAACATATATCAAAAAAGTAGAAGCAGCGATCGCAGCTAACGATAAAGCAGCAGCTTCTGAAGCTTTAACAGCTTGCATTTCTGAAATCAGCAAAGCTACTTCTAAAGGAATCTTCCACAAGAATACAGCTTCTAGAAAGATTGCTCGTTTATCTAAAGCCGTTAACGCTATTGCTTAATCAGATATCAAGAAACGAATTTTAATAAAATTAACCCGAAAAAAAGAAGCCACCGTCAGGCTTCTTTTTTTTCATCATTTTTATTATACTAGACTTCTGTCTTAAATTGATTGATTTATTTCTGACTGAACTGGATCAACAATAGTTCTACCCCAACTCTGTCACTGATCTTTCCTGTTTTAATTGATTCATCAGTTTTTGCACATGCTTCGATCATATCTCTGAGTGTATCCATTGAAAACATTTTCGCTTGATCTTTTAACTTTCCTGCAACAAATGCTGGAACTTTCATCTGCTTTGCGATCATCCCATTGCTCTTTCCAAGACAATCTAAATCTTTCACCTGAAGCAGCTGATTACACTGTCTGACTAACAATGCCAGAATTCCAAATGGTGATTCCTTTAACTCGATCAGATCATAATATAGTGTCAATACTTTTTCTCTTTGCTTTCTCGCAATTGCCTCAAGCATCACAAAGATCTGATTTGTCGTCTGAGAAGATGTCAACTCTTCCAGATCACGGATCGTAATTTCTTCTCTCTCTCCAACATAGGAGATCAATTTCTCTAATTCATTTTTTAAAGTATACATATCAGATCCACAGCGATATAAAAAACTTCGCATTGTTGCAGATGACATCTGTTTTCCTTCTTTCTTAAGCAATGAAGCCAGCCATCTGGATAATTCTTTATCTCCAGCAGATTCAAAACATACCGCATGTCCTTCCTTCGAAAGAAATTTATAAATCTTTGAACGCTTATCTACACTATCTTCTATAAAAAGCACAACACTTGTATCCGAGGCTTCCTTTAATTCTTCAATAAACGTATCATCACTTTTCTTTCCAAGTCCTGTTTCATCCAAGATCAAAAACCTATGATCACTAAAAAACGGCAGTGTTTTAGCCAGTTCAACAATCTCTATCGCATCAGCCCTTTTTCCTTCAAAATAAGAATAGTTCATCGTATCATCTTCTGAAACTAATGCTTTCTTTAACTGGTTTTTCATCTGGGAGATCATATATTTTTCTTCCCCGTAGAATAGATAAAAACGTTCGTATGTATTTGTCTTGATATCTTCTAATATTTTCTTCATATTCTTTGCATCTCTTTCTATAGCTTTTGATAGTATACCTTTTTTTTGGAAGATTTTCAACCATCTCTTCTTTTGAAAAAAATAATCGCACCACTTCGATCTGTTCTATAAATCTTTGTGCGATATGTCTGTAGTCTGTGAATAGTTTCTAGATGTGGGTGTCCATATCTATTTTGTTTTCCACAAGAGATGACCGTCTGTTTCGGCTGAACCTTTTGTAAAAATTCATTACTCGTGGAATTTTTTGATCCATGATGTGCTGCTTTTAATATATCTGCTCTTTCCAATTCTTCTGATAATAGTTCTTCTTCACCTTCTTTTTCCACATCTCCCGTTAACAGCACCCAATATCCAAGTATTTTTCCCTGCATTACCAACGATGCCGCATTCTTTTCCATCTGACTGTTCTTTTGAGGATGCAACACTTTCAAACTTCCATCTTTTGTAGTGATCTGCCTTCCTCTTGAAAGATAAAAAATAGTTGTTCCTCGTTTCTTCGCTATACCTATGATCTTTTTCATTGTCTCATCTTTTGGAATCTCTGGAAGCCCAAGATACTTAATTTTCCCCATCTCAAGTAATTCCTTGATCCCAGAATAATGATCGATATCCATGTGACTGATCACCGCAATCTGAATCTTCTGATACCCCAGATATTTCATATACGGAAGAATCCGATATCTTCCAACCTGATCTTCACTGCTGCTTCCACCATCAAATATGATCGCCCCAGACTTCGTATCTGCTACAAAACAATCTCCCTGCCCAACATCAAGAAATGCCAGACTCTTTCTTCTTGCCATTGGAATCCATATCAAAATGATCATGATAACATAAGCCAGACTGATCCTGATATGTCGATTTTGTCCATTTTTCTTCCATATCCACAATCCGGTCATAAAATAAAATAAGAGTACCCATAAAAATGGTACATGTCCGATCGTCAACATCCCATAAGACTGTCTGGAAATCCACAAAACCCCTTGGATCATCCATGAGATTGCTTCATGAAATACGGTATACGGCAAAAAAATCAAAAGAAAAGCTAAAGTAAAAGCACACGTTGCCAGTGGTACTGCTGCTACATTCGCAAGAAAAGAAAAAGCTGGAGCTTCATATTGAAAATATATAATCAATGGCAGCATCCCTATCTGGATAAAAATACAAAACGATAAAGATTCCTTCAACTTATAATATTTACCTTTCATCTTTGGTTTAACAAGTTGATAGATTGCGATCACAAAAACTGCTGTAAATGAATATAAAAAACCCGTATCATAGATTCTGTACGGACACATTATAAGTAAGACAATTCCTGCAAAAGCTCCTGCAGACATCATATCATAGTGTTCTCCTAATATCTCTGACAGGAAGTAAACACCCAACATCATCACTGCACGAAGTGACGATCCCGATCCACCTGTTAAAATACAATAAAACACTGCGCCTGTCATTCCTGCCAGTGAACCAACTACAAAATTTCCACACCACTTGCGAACCAATTTATATACCCTTCTTCCTGCCAACGATATATGAAGTCCTGATACCGCAAGTAAATGAATTAATCCACTTTCCTTAAAGTCATCTTTAACCTCATCACTCAGTCCATTTTTATCACCTATTAACATCCCCTTTAAGAAATCACTTACTTCATTTTTGTATTGAATTTCTAACTGATGTTTCATGTACTCTCTACATTGCAAGATCTTTTCCTGAAAATATATATTTTGATGTCCTTCGATCTCAATATTTTTCGAATATACATGATAGTAAATTCCTTTACTGAAATAATAATGTCTGCTTGAAAATTGGCCAGGGTTAGCTGTATCTTCCCATTCTTCTAATTCTCCTTGAAACCGAAGAATATCTCCTGGAATGATCTTTTCATCCTCGGGTGTATATAAAAGGATCTTCCCCTCCAAATTTTTATTTTTTAAAAGTACTGCTAATTTTCCCTTCTTTGTTTTCGATACTTCTAAAACTCTTCCCATTGTATATTCTGTTGCCTTTTCCTTTACCTGGATCAGATCAAGTTTCATGGAAGTCTTAAAACCTAACGATAATAAAATTCCTGCAAGTATTCCAACTACAACCCATCCATAACGCCTATCACTAAAAATCAAGGACGCCAACAGACAAATACCTGTCAATAGATAAAAAGCCGCTGTCATGGACATAATATTCCATACAACGGCTGTTCCGGATAACACTCCGGCAAATATAAGAACCATCGGTCTTTGTTTCATAAATTATTTCATTGGCAACTTACCAAATACAAAACTATCTCTTCCAAGAGCACCAATTGCTGTACCATCTGTATCAAGCATTGGCTCTCCAGAAATTGAAAATGATACATAATTGATATCTTTTAACTGAGTCAATGTATATACAATACCAGCACGGCAGATCAAATCTCTATTCTCTGAAATTCGTTTATACCCTGTCGAAAAATCAATCTCAACGATATTTGTATTCACTGATACACCATTGATCATAATTCTCTTTGGAATCACTGAGCGTATCTTATCACTCTTTGGAGTCTGTTGAAGTTTCTTTAATAAAATCTTCACTTTCTGCTGCTGATTCCCTTCAAGCTTCACATTTTCTTTCTTCATGATCAATTTCGTAACATCATTATTTGTATAGTAAATTGCTGTTCCTTTTTGATTGCCTTGGTCATTGGTTTCTTTTTTTGACCGGCATCCTGCCACTAAAGTCATCAAAGCCAGACAAAGCAAAAAGATCATGCATAATTTTCTTTTCTTCATCTCTTCCTCCTAGCCTTTATACTTTAATGGAATTCTAAGTGTAAATGTTGTTCCTTCACCAACCTTACTGTATAACTTAATCTCTCCATTATGAAGAGAAACAACGCTCTTTGTGATCGCTAATCCAAGTCCTGTGCCTCCAGTATCTCTTGATCTTGCTTTATCCACGCGATAAAAACGATCAAATACCTGATCCTGGCAATCCTCAGGAATTCCAACACCAGAATCTGCAACTTTCACATAAAAATACTTATGATCTGCATTCAGTGTCACGCGGATCCACCCATCATCTTTGTTATACTTGATACCATTCTCGATCAGATTCGTAAGCCCTAAAGACAACTTCACTTCATCAATCTCTGCTGTTACCGGACGGAAACTTTCAAAGATCAATTCGATATTACGCTGCAGAGCCAATGGTTTTAAACGCTTCATGATAATCTCTAACAATTCGTTGATACTTACTGTTGTGATCTGAAGCTGCGCTGCTTTCTTGTCTAGTTTCACCAGAGATAACAGATCTGAAATGATCACGTTCTCACGATCGATCTCAGCAACGATATCCTGCATGAATTCTCGATATAATTCAGCTGGAACCTGATCTCCCTGCTGAATTAAGGAATCTGCAAGAACTTTCATCGATGTCATTGGTGTCTTTAACTCATGCGATACATTCGATACAAACTCCTGTCTTGAATCTTCCAACGTCTGCATTCTTCCAAGAATCTCATTAAAACGCTGCACAATACTGCGTACTTCTAGAAATCCTGTCTCTTCAATGGATTCATCTTCATGACCAGCCGCAATAAAATCAACATCTCTCTGAATCTTCTTTAAATCTCTCGTCAGCAGATAACTGATGATCATTGCCATTGATAATCCACAGATGATACATGCTACCAGCAGCATATTCCTGCGATGCTCCATCTCCGTAACTGCTCCCATCATATCCTCAGATGGCACAGTCGCCTGCACAGCTCCCAGGATATGATTCTGCTTTCCAGCTTTTGATACGATCGGAACCATCACTTCGATATACTTTCCACTCTCTGATACAATCCTTGTCTTCTTTCCATCCATAACATCCAATATATTATCATTTAAAAAGAATCTAGACTGAAAATCTGTATGAGTATCCTTGATGATCTTATAATTATTCTTAATTACGATGATCCGCCCATTCATACTTGCTGCAAGTTCATCAATCTGATTAGAAAGAGAGTTGGAGCCATCATCTAAATGAAAATCGACTCCAACTACCTGATCACCAAGCCAGCTACACTGACTGACCACACTATCCACTTTCTGGTCATATGTTTTCTGACGATATCCATCATTTAACAACTTACTAAATAAAACTGATATTAATGTCGTCAGAAGGAAAACTGACAAGAAAATAAAGAACTGCATACTATGTAAAAAGGCAAATCTGTTCTTCTTAGGACTGAAAATAGTAACCTACCCCCCACTTTGTATGTACATAGTCCGGTACTCCCGGATTCACTTCGATCTTCTCTCTCAATCTTCGGATATGCACGTCAACCGTTCTTGCATCCCCCGGATAATCATATCCCCATACTGTATTCAACAAATCCTCTCTGCTGTATACTTTGTTTGGATGAAATACCAGTAACTCTAACAAGTCAAATTCTTTCGCTGTCAGGTTCACTTCTTTGCCATGAATATGCACTCTGCGGCTTTCACAGTCAATCTTTAAACCTCTGCATTCTACAACCTTTGCTGATTCTTCTTCTTTCACATCGTGATGTGCGCTTCGACGTAAGATTGCTTTGATCCTTGCCTTTACTTCCAGAATATTAAATGGCTTTGTGATATAATCATCTGCCCCATATTCAAGGCCAAGGATCTTATCCATATCTTCTCCCTTAGCCGTCAACATAATGATCGGGACGCTAGAGAATTCACGAATTGCCTGACAAACCTCAAACCCAGTCAGTCCTGGAAGCATTACATCAAGAAGAATAATATCATATTGATTCTCTTTGGCTTTCTCTAATGCTTCTTCTCCATCATAAGCACAATCTACCTGCATCTCATCTTGTTCCAGACTGAATTTGATGCCCTTCACGATTAGTTTTTCATCATCAACAACTAAGACCTTCCTCATTTTTCCACCTCTAAAATTATATTGTTATCTTATCTTTGATCTTATGATATATCCCCTCTTTAATTCCCTGAATCTTCATAATATCTGAAATATCAGAAAAAGGGCCATGTTCCTCTCGATAAGAGATAATATCAGAAGCCTTCGCTTCCCCTATCCCTGAAAGTGTCATCAACTCCTTGACACCTGCAGTATTGATATTGATCTTTCCAGAGGAAGATTGCACTGCTTTGGAATCAGATCCTTCATTCTTCGCTGTCTGTTTCTTTGACGGAATCGTTATCTGCTGCCCGTCTTTCATCTTCTCTGCCTGATTAATACTCTCTGCTGAAGCCTTCTTAGTTAGTCCACCAGCTGCTTTCACAGCAGAAACGATGCGTTCGTCCTTCGAAAAACGATAAACTCCCGGATGTTTTACTTCTCCACATACATAGACATAAATAGTTTCCTTAGAAGAAGACTTCTCAGCCGTTGTCTTTGTCTCCTTCTTTGGTTCTATCGATACTTCCTTCCTGCGGCTGCATCCAATGGACATCATAAAAACCATCAGCAAAATGGTTATCACTTTAACTCTCCTAAACAACATAAACCTCCCGGTCTTATGCAAAGAGTCTGGAACATGTAAATCTAACTTCTATTTTAACGAAAATTATAATACTTTACAAGAGATATTTATGATTTCCATTTAAATATTATCAATCCTGTGACAAACAAAACCACTCCTAAAAGCTTTACCCATGCAAAAGCTGTTTTTTCCACACCAAACAGACCGAAAACCTCGATCAGATAGGAAACAACACTTTGTGATGCGACGATCAGCATTGCTGACTGTGCAGGTCCTAAACTTGCCACACTTTTGATCACTGTAAATGTGATTGCAGCTCCGATCACTCCTCCTAATAAAAGGTATCTGGGACTGACCTTTAAAAGCATCGTGAAACTTTGGTCCCTCTCAGCGATCAACCAGATCAACAAACATGCGAGAAATCCTGTTGCCTGTACAAATGTACTCGTTGTCCATGTACTGCTTTGTTTAGTTACTTCTGTGTTAAATACACCTTGAATACTCATTAAAGCTCCCGAAATCAATGCAATGATCAATCCAAACATATAAAAACCTCCATGAAAAACTATCTTTTTACGGATAGTTTTTCCATAGAGGTCTTTTTTATACATTCTATGCGATACAATCTTCTAAAATAGAAATCATCTCATCTACATGTTCTTTTTCAATCACAAGCGGCGGTACAAAACGAATGACATTATTTCCTGCAGAAATTATGATCAATCCTTTCTCCAGTGCTTTCTTAACGATATCACCAACTGGATGATCTGCATTAAATTCAAGTCCTTGCATTAAAGCAATTCCGCGATGCCCTGTAATACAATCATGCTTTTCTTTTAACTCTTCTAACTTATCCCATAGATAAGTACCAATTTCTTTTGCATGTTCTGGAACCTGTAACTTCTCAAACTGGTCAAATACTGCATTGATCGCCGCTGCTGCAAATGGATTTCCACCATATGTTGTTCCATGATCACCTGGTACCAAGGCCCCATCAGCCTTTTCACCTACAACAAATGCCCCAACAGGAACACCACATCCAAGCGCTTTTGCAAGTGTTAAGACATCCGGTTTTACTCCATAAAGATCATGTGCAAACAAAGATCCACAGCGCCCCATTCCACACTGAATCTCATCAAAGATCAGTAAGATATCTTTCTCATCACAGACTTTACGAAGTCCCTCTAAGAATTCTTTATCCGCTGGGAAAATTCCACCTTCACCCTGAACAACTTCACATATGATTCCACAAGTTTTATCTGTGATCTTTGATACAACATCTTCTAAGTTATTGAATTCTGCAAATACAGCACGAAATTCTTTTGGAACAAATCCATCCTGATAATGACTGTTACCAGTCACTGATAAAGCTCCCTGGCTTCTTCCGTGGAATGAATGATTCATTGCGATAAATTCATAATCTTTGGAATCGTCTTTATTATATGCATATTTTCTTGCAACTTTTAACGCACCTTCGATCGCTTCTGTTCCACTGTTTGTAAAGAACACTTTTTTAAGCCCTGAAGCATCGACAATCTTCTTTGCAGCTTCTACTGCTGGAATATTGTAATATAAGTTTGATGTATGGATCAATTTATCAATCTGGTCTTTTAATGCCTGATTGTATGCTTCATTTCCATATCCTAATGCAAATACAGCAATTCCTGCACCAAAATCCAGATATTTCTTCTGGTCAGCATCATATAAATAGACACCTTCCCCTTTTTCTAATACAACTGGAAAACGATTGTATGTCTTTAAGATATACTGTTCTCCCTGCTCAATATATTCCTGCTGAGTTTTCATCTTAACATCCTTCCTCATCTTCTTCGTTGAATAATGGTTTATCAAATAATGGTTCTTTTAAGATGGCTGTTCCAATACCTTTTTCTGTGAAGAATTCCAGTAACAGACAATTTGTTAAACGTCCGTCTAAGATATGGACTCTGGATACTCCACCTTCGATCGCTTCAATACAGTTCTTAAGTTTTGGAAGCATTCCTCCTCCAACAACTCCGTTATCGATAAATTCTTTTGCCTGTTTAAGATCCATCTCAGAGATCAATGTTGATTTATCTTCTGGATCTACGAATACCCCTTCGATATCAGTTAAGAATACCAGTTTTTCTGCATTCAATGCTTCTGCAACTGCACATGCTGTGTCATCCGCATTAATATTATATGGTTCATAGTTATCTCCTAAACCAATTGGAGAAATAACTGGTACAAAATCATCTTCAATCAATGCTTCAAGAAGTGTTGTATCGACACTCTTAACCTCACCGACATATCCAAGATCTTTTCCAGGCATTTCTTTTTTCTTTACACGGATCATTTCAGCATCTTTTCCAGAAAGACCTACGGCTTTAACCCCAACTTCTGCCATCATGGCCACCAGTTCCTGATTGACTTTAAATAATACCATTTCAGCAACTTCCATTGTCTCTTTATCTGTCACACGAAGTCCATGGTAAAATTCTGGTTCTTTTCCTGACATACGAACCCATTTACTGATCTCTTTTCCACCACCATGTACGATGATCGGTTTCATACCTACTAGTTTTAATAGTGCAACATCTCTGATCACGCTTTTTTGAAGATTCTTGTCTTTCATAGCGCTTCCACCGTATTTTACAACAACGTAACAGTTATTGAAACGACGGATATATGGTAATGCCTCTGTTAATACTTTTGCTTTTTGTTTTGACTGCTCGATCAATTCGTTAATTTCATTTCTCATCTGTTCCATTGATTCTTCCTTTCATAGTTGTCTGCTTTTATGCCTTTTATTTTGTCGTCTATCTATAATAATCTTATTCTTATGATCGGTAATCTGCATTAATTGTTACATAATCGTGTGTCAGATCACATCCCCATGCAGTTGCTTCAAACACTCCATTATGAACATCAATATCTACTGTCACTGCATCTGCAGATAATACTTTCGTTGCCTCATCTTCAGAATAATCTGTTGCAATTCCGTCTTTTACGATCTCGATCACACCATCCGCACTTTTTAAACTAATATCAACCTTGACTGGATCAAAATCAACTCCAGCATAGCCAAGTGCACAAAGAATTCTTCCCCAGTTTGCATCTTTTCCGTAAATTGCTGCTTTTGTAAGACTTGATGTTACGACAGATTTGCTTAAGATCTTCGCATTTTCTTTGGAGTCTGCACCAGCTACATGAACTTCAAATAAACGTGTACATCCTTCTCCATCCCCTGCGATCTGTTTTGCAAGAGACTGGTTAACATATAATAATCCTTCTCTGAATGCTTCATAGTCTGCATCTTTTTCTGTAATTTCTTTATTTTCTGCCATTCCATTTGCAAATACAAAAACTGTATCATTTGTAGATGTATCTCCATCAACTGATACCATATTGAATGTATCTTCAATGAGTTCCCTCTGCAGTTCTAATAATAAAGCTTTATCGATTGCTGCATCTGTAGTGATAAATCCAAGCATTGTTCCCATGTTTGGGTGGATCATTCCAGAACCTTTGCACATACCTGCAATTGTAACTGTCTTTCCATTGATCTCTACTTCTACTGCCGCTTCTTTTGGTTTTGTATCGGTTGTAAGGATAGCCCAGGATGCATCTTCTTCACTTTGTCTGTCTGCTTTTAATTCTGGAACTAACTTCTTGATTCCTTCTTTGATCACATCCATTGGCAGCTGCTGTCCGATAACTCCTGTGGAACCTACGACAACTTCCTCTGGTTTAATATCTAACAATTTCGCTACTTCTTTTGCTTCTGTTACAACATTCTCATATCCTTGTGCACCCGTACATGCATTTGCAATTCCTGTATTAATTACCACTGCTCTGACTGCTTCTTGTTCTTCTACGATCTTCTTTCCCCATAAAACTGGAGCGGCTTTTACAATGTTCTTTGTAAATGTTCCTGCGATCTTTGCTGGCACTTCACTTACGATCATTGCCATGTCTTTGTTTGTCTTCCCTGGTTTCACTCCGGCACGAAGTCCTGCACATTTAAAACCTTTTGGAGCTGTTACTCCGGCATTGATGATCTTCATAATTCTAGTCCTTCCTTACCAAAGCCCTATGGGAACATTGGTACTAATTCTAATCCTTCAGTTTCTTTTAATCCAAACATAAGATTCATGTTCTGTACGGCCTGTCCAGCTGCACCTTTTACAAGGTTGTCCATGGCACCCATCATGATAATACGGTTTGTACGTTTATCGATCTTAAAGTTGACATCCACATAGTTACTTCCCTCTACCCATCTTGTCTCAGGGCAGACATCTTTATCTAACACTCTGACGAATTTTTCATTCTTATAATAAGAATCGTAGATTGCTTTCACTTCTTCGTAACTTACATCTTTCTTAAGTGTTGCATATGCTGTCACTAAAATTCCACGGTTCATTGGAATTAAGTGTGGTGTAAAGTTTAATAATACTTCTTCTCCAGATGCATAGCTTAACTGATCTTCGATCTCTGGCGTATGTCTGTGAGTTGCAACTCCATATGCTTTGATATTTTCATTTACTTCACAATATAAGTTATTGACTTTCGCACCACGTCCAGCTCCGGATGTTCCTGATTTAGCATCGATGATCACACTGTTCATCTCAATGAGCCCTTCTTTCGCCATTGGATAAATGGATAATGTAGAACATGTTGGATAGCATCCTGGGTTAGCAATCAATCGTGCTTTCTTGATATCTTCACGATTGATCTCGCAAAGTCCATAAACTGCCTCATCAATAAATTCTGGACTCTGATGTTTGATCCCATACCATTCTTCATATCGATTTACATCTTTAATACGGAAGTCCGCACTTAGATCAATAATCTTAACTTTAGATAAGATTTCTTCTGATACTAAAGAACTACAAAGTCCCTGCGGTGTTGCTGTAAAGATCACATCCACTTTAGATGCAAGCTCATCCATGTTATCATCCAGACATTTGTCATCAACGATCTGGAACATATTTCTAAATACTTCATAATATTTCTGGTCTATATAACTTCTGGATCCATACCATACAACCTCTGCATCTTTATGCTGTGTAAGGATTCTTACAAGTTCTTGTCCTGCGTAACCTGTGGATCCAATGATTCCTGCTTTGATCATGTTAATCTCCTTGTCCTTCTCTTTATAATGTAGGTTATTTTTTTAATCATTGTTCATAAGTATACAACTGAATTTTAAAATATGCAATAGTTTTGTATAAATATGCAATTATTTTTCATTTTATTCATTTTTATATTATAAATATTCATTATTTTCGAAAATAATCCTTGCAAAAGATGTAAATATAACGTATATTAGTAAACAAGCAAATATTTATATGAACATACGGGATTTTCAATATCAGATCCTATATATAATAGGAAAACATCCCGTCAATATACACTTAGGAGGATTTATTTCATGAAAGAAAAAGTTGTTTTAGCATATTCCGGAGGTCTTGATACTACAGCTCTGATTCCTTGGCTTAAGGAAACATTTGACTATGAAGTTATCTGTTGCTGTGTTAACTGTGGACAGGGTAACGAATTAGATGGACTTGATGAAAGAGCAAAATTATCCGGAGCATCTAAATTATATATCGAAGATATCGTTGATGATTTCTGCGATAACTATATCATGCCATGCGTACAGGCTGGTGCTGTATACGAACATCAGTATCTTCTTGGAACATCTATGGCTCGTCCAGCAATCGCTAAGAAATTAGTTGAAATCGCCAGAAAAGAAAATGCTGTTGCGATCTGCCACGGTGCTACAGGAAAAGGAAATGACCAGATCCGTTTCGAACTTGGTATCAAAGCATTAGCTCCAGACATCAAGATCATTGCTCCATGGCGTATGACAGATGTATGGACAATGCAGTCTCGTGAAGATGAGATCGAATTCTGTGAAGCACACGGAATCCACCTTCCATTTGACGCAAGCCACAGCTACAGCCGTGACCGTAACTTATGGCATATCAGTCACGAAGGTCTTGAATTAGAAGATCCTTCTTTAGCACCAAACTACGACAACATGCTTGTTTTAGGAGTAGCTCCAGAAAACGCTCCAGATAAAGATACAGAAGTTACTATGACATTTGAAGCTGGTGTTCCTAAAACATTAAACGGAAAAGAAATGAAAGTTTCTGAGATCATCACTGAATTAAACCGTCTTGGTGGTGAAAATGGTATCGGTATCGTTGATATCGTTGAGAACCGTGTTGTAGGAATGAAATCCCGTGGTGTATATGAAACTCCAGGTGGAACAATCTTAATGGCAGCTCACGATCAGTTAGAAGAATTAATCCTTGACCGTGAAACAATGGAAGCTAAGAAGAAACTTGGAAGCCAGATGGCTCAGGTTGTATACGAAGGAAAATGGTTCACACCACTTCGTGAAGCAATCCAGGCATTCGTTACATCTACTCAGCAGTATGTAACAGGTGAAGTTAAATTCAAACTTTACAAAGGTAATATCATCAAGGCTGGAACTACTTCTCCATACAGCTTATACAACGAATCTTTAGCATCTTTCACAACTGGTGATATGTATGATCATCATGATGCGGATGGATTTATTACATTATTTGGACTTCCTTTAAAAGTTCGTGCTATGAAGATGCAGGAAGCTGAGAAGAATAACAACAAGTAATTTGACGTAGTCGTTCGAATGTATATGAGAAAAACGAAATCATAGTATAAAAGATCCAGACCAGAAATTTTGCTCGCCGTTTTGAACGGTCGCTGATTCGCAAACTTTCCTTCGATAACTCGCGCTCAAGGGTACTAAAATCAGTAATCTTTGACGCTCAAACAATCGACCAAGTTTGCTGCGAACCGTTCAAAACGACGGCAAAATTTCAATGGTTCTGGATCTTTTATACTATAATTTCGTTTTTCTCATATACACAGACGGCTATTCAAATCACCACAAATGTGTATGTTAAACGATATTGGATTTCTATATTTATACTGAAATTATTGAATATTATAAAAATGGTTATCTGTCTGCGACCGTAGGAACACGTCTGCACTTAGCGAGTGGATGATCGTAAGATCATTCAGGAGCTTAGTACAGCTACGTGTGAGTCGAGCGAAAGCGGGTCGCAGACAGATAACCATTTTTATAATATTCCACCAATAACTTCAGCTTATCAACCAACAATTAATCAATATTGTATACCCAATTAGGTTTACGTTCAGGAATCTCCGGATACTCTCCATCGACATATCCAAGTACGCAATGTCCGATTCCAACATAATCCCCTTTAATTCCCAGAGATTTTAATAATTCTTTCCCTTCTTCACTTTCAAATTCTTCTTTTGCTCTGTGGATCCAACAGCTTCCGATTCCTAAATCATGAGCTTCTAACATTAGATTTGCCATAACAAGACTTCCGTCATAGACTGCTGTTGGACGGTTTTTGTCTGCTAAGACAACCAATACAACAGGTGCTCCATAAAATGGGTCGGTGTCTGTTCCCATGATATCTGCATTCCATTTAGACAGTTTATCTCTCACTTCTTTGTTCGTAACTGCAAGAATGATCGGTGACTGCTGTCCCATTCCTGTGGCTGCGTAAGTTCCTGCTTCTACGATCTTATCAATGATCTCTTTTGGTACCATATCTGATTTGTACTTTCTGATACTTCTTCTTGTTTTAATCATATCTAATAATTCACTCATGACTTATTCCTCCTATATGTATTCTTAATAACATTCTTTAAAATCCGAAATCTTCATAATCTTCTGGTAAAAAGCGGTGATAGATAATGTGACATCCTTCATCGTGAAAACAGTAATAATATGGATCTTCATTTTCTTCTGAAAAACGGATCAGATAATCAAATTCTCCATTATGAATTTCTTCTACAAACACGTTTTTATCATGTTTTTTAAATAACGCAATAATATCTTCCATTTTACATCCGTGTTTTCCAACGATTTCTACCAGTTCTTTGATAAATTCATTTGGGTTTGTATTTTCATGGACGTAGTTACTGCCTTCTTCTGGAATATAGAAGCAAAATCTTTCTTTTTTGCTAGTAACTTTGATATCTCCTAAAGTTTCTTTGATAAAATCTGGTATTCCATGAAGTCTGTTTTTCATCTGTTCTTCTGTATCCTGTGTTTCAAAAAAATGGTTTAACGAACTTAGTGGATAGTACAGACGGATACTTTCTCTTCGAAATCCCAATTTTGCCTGTTCTTCCTTGATAATGTCGATCAAATTTTTATAAAGACGTTTATATCCCATGATATCTTCCCCTATTATATTTTATTCACTCTTTAAAATCTTGTTGATGCTTTTCATCATTTTTTTCGCATCTTTTCCACCAGAATATCCCATGCGGTATACATGATTATCTAGAAGGATTTCTCCTGAATCACTGATCACAAGCATTTTATTTCCAAATAACATGATCATCTGTGGCTTACTAGAATCACTCATCTGAGATGAGTTAGTTAATGTCTTTGTTGTAAAATGATAAGAATACTGATCTAAAACATTAACGATCTCTGTGTATTTTTTATCATCTTTTTTATATGAATATACCTGCTGTTTTTTCTTACCATTTGCATCTTTTGTTACAGTATCAGTCGAAGTAACCTGAATCATTTTAGATGATGCTGTATATTTTTCAAAAGAATATGGTGAGAGCATAACGATCGCAATGATTGCTACGATCAAAATTGCTACAAGGATCTTCATTGTCCTTCCCATTGTAAATTTCATTTTGTTGTTCCTCCAATCTACTATTTGTACCTATAATAGATTAACAGAATTTCCCTCAAATGTCGATAGCTTTCCCTGTGAACTGCTATTTATACTACATTCTTAAAAAATCTTATAACGTGGCTTTTCTTCATTGAATAATTTGTATCTTAGAAAATCATCCAGCACGATTGCTACACTTGAAATAAGAAACCAAAATACCGAGTACAATAAACAGATCTGCCCCTTAAAGTTATATGGAAGATGCGAATAATCCCAAATATCCATCTTAAGCCATATATTTACAATAAAACCTGTAATAAGTTCTAATACCGTGATGATCACAGAAGATAATACCATCTGACTAATAAAACTTATCTTGATCTTTACATTTTCGTTTAGAAGCCCACAGCAAAGGAAACATGCCCCACCACATAAAAACATCGAATAATGTGAATATCCACGTACTAAAACTTCCAGCAAAAAATATGCCATTCCTCCAATCGCAAACAGGATTGTATATTTTTCTATCTGATATCTCTTTTTCATAGTCACCGCCCATTTTCATAACTTTCTTTTTATTGTGCGTTAATTTTTCTCTGTCTATTCTATCTTAAATTCAAAAAATCTATATGATGAGAGTATCAAAAATAAATTTTTCCCCTTTGATGCAAAAAATTTGTGGCAAAATCGAGTTATTTCATGTAGAATAGAAAAGTAAATTCATTTGATTTTATGATAAAGAATAAAAATATATACAGAAAAGAGGAAACACTTATGGCACAATTATGGGGCGGTCGCTTCACAAAAGAAACAGATCAGTTAGTTTACAACTTTAATGCATCTATTTCCTTTGACCAGAAATTTTATAAACAAGACATCCGCGGAAGTATTGCACATGTTACGATGCTTGCAAGTGTTGGTGTATTAACAGAAGAAGAACGTGATCAGATCATCGATGGTTTAAAAGGAATTTCAAAGGATATCCAAACTGGAGCAGTTGAGATCACAAGTGAATATGAAGATATCCATAGCTTTGTAGAGGCAAACCTTATTGATCGCATCGGTGATGTTGGAAAGAAACTTCACACTGGAAGAAGCCGTAATGATCAGGTCGCTTTAGATATGAAACTTTATACAAGAGATGAAATTGTTGATATCAAATATTTATTAAAAGAATTAATGGAAACACTTCATCGTATCATGAAAGAACACATTGATACATTTATGCCTGGATTTACACATCTTCAGAAAGCTCAGCCTGTCACTCTTGCTCACCATGTAGGTGCTTACATGGAAATGTTTAAAAGAGATTACAGCCGTTTAACTGACATTTATGACAGAATGAACTACTGTCCTTTAGGAGCTGGTGCTCTTGCAGGTACTACTTATCCATTAGACCGTGAACAAACAGCTTCTTTGCTTAATTTTTATGGTCCTACATTAAACAGTATGGATTCTGTATCTGACCGTGATTATGTGATCGAGCTTTTATCTGCTCTATCTACGATCATGATGCATTTAAGCCGTTTCAGTGAAGAAGTTATCATCTGGAACTCTAACGAATACAAATTTGTATCCATTGATGACGGATTCAGTACAGGAAGCAGTATCATGCCTCAGAAAAAGAATCCTGATATTGCTGAATTAGTTCGTGGTAAGACAGGACGTGTCTATGGAGCTTTAACTTCTATCCTTACAACAATGAAAGGAATCCCTCTGGCATATAACAAAGATATGCAGGAAGATAAAGAACTTACATTTGACGCGATTGATACTGTCAAAGGATGTATTTCTTTATTTAATGGAATGATGAATACCATGACATTTAACAAACCACAGATGGAAAAAAGTGCAAAACACGGATTTACAAATGCAACTGATGCTGCGGATTATCTTGTAAATCACGGTGTTCCTTTCCGCGATGCTCACGGAATCGTTGGGCAGCTTGTACTTCTTTGTCTTGATAAACATATTTCTCTAGATGAACTTCCTCTAGATGAATACCAGAAGATCAGCCCTGCTTTCGAAGAAGATATTTATGATGCCATCAGCATGAAAACTTGCGTTGAAAAACGTAATACGATCGGAGCTCCAGGACGTGATGCTATGAAAAAAGTTATCGCGATCAATGATACTTATTTAGCTAATCTCAAATAATAAGGAGACCCTTATGAAGAAAAAAGTTTTTCTTTTTGGATTACTGTTCTCACTGCTTCTCTTATGCGGGTGCGGTGTGAATCTTACCAGTACAGTAAAATTAAATAAAGACTTTTCAGGTACAAGAGTGATGTCTTGTACCTTTTCTTCCCGCGATTTTCATAGTTATTTCAAGGGAAGCAAAGAAGATCTTAATAAACTCATCAAAGAATCCTGCCCGGATGCTCTTACTTATACTTCATCTTCTTCTGACGGAAACGATACGTATACTTTCTATCTTCGTTTTTCTTCTCTTGATGATTATAAGAAGAAAGTTCGTGATCTTCTTAATTTTTCCCCAGAGATCACTTATGAATATGGAGATTCCCCATTTGTTTCCGGTCTTATTTACAAAGAAAATTTCACATCTAAAGATCTGATGACATGGCTTTATACGGCTTTGTATGAGGGAAAATATATTGACAAAGACTCCTCTTCTGACCTATGGGATTTAAAAAGTACGGAGATTTCTTTCCTTGGAACGACTTATGAAACGAAAGATAAGATCAATATTGATGAAATGGCTTATGTACCATTATCTTCCATTCATATTGATACAAAGACAAAGAAATCTGGAAAACTTGCAAGAGTGATAGAATTTGATCTTCCACAACAAACATTAGATCAAAATGCAGGAAAGATCCGTTCTTATTTTGCTGGAAATGATATCACTTGGGAAAATACATCCGATGGAAAAACTTTATGTATCAGTTTTGACGCCAACAATTTCTCTGATCTTGCACAGAAAACAAGAACTGTCCTTCATTCAAAGAATTCTTTTGGAACTTACAGCTCCACATGCAGCAAGGACAACCCTTTTACACTGAAGATCAACTATGAAGAATCTCTGGATCTCTCTCATTTTATTCAGAAAAACCAAAAGATTCCTGTTACTTATACATTTGATGAAAAACAGATGTTTAGTGATTCGATCAAACAAAAAGAAATCAGCTTTACTTCTTCTGTTACACAGCCAATTTCAACTTATGAGATTGCTACGGTATGGAACACATCCAAAGATATCCGTCGTAAAGTGTCTTTTTCTTTTGAAAAGGCTGTGACTGACCATCAGTTATCTGTGATCAAAAAGCAGTTCAAAGGACAAACCATTGATTCTGTAAATTTAGATGGTGATCAGAATGTTACGTTATCTTTTGTACAAAAAGGAAGTGTTTCAGACTGTAATAAGGATTTCTCTGCTTTGTTTCCGAATAGTTTGATGAAATCACAAGCGCATTTTTCATTTGCTGGTGGTAAGAAGGTCACATTTTCTGATAAGATTTCATTACCTGCGAATCAAAATGGTGAGAAACTTCATGGGCATTATGTATTTGCTTCTGTGAATTCGAAAGAATCTGTTACTGTAGCTGTTATGCCTGAGAAGATTGTGACAAATACGGTAAAACAGAATACATCTACCAAAGCAGTCTCTGCCCTGATCAAGTCGGATGAGAATATTCATGATCTTTGTGATTTTGAATTGACTGGAAATCGTTTGGAATTAAGCTATCGTGGAAGTACTGCTGCCAGCTTTTGGATGGGTGCATTAAGATGGATGTTGCCTGTTGTTGTTTTGATCGTGATTGGTTTATTTTTGATTCGAAAGAAAGTGGCTATTAGAGAAATGTTTGGGGATTTGAAAAAGGAATTAGCTGAAAGTGTTAATTCACTTATTGATAGGATTAATAAGAGGTAAGACACTAATCTTTCATCCCACAACCTCTTGATTTACAACTACTAGTACTGACTTGTAGTTCGCTACACTTGGCGGTAAATACCCATGACTGGACTTGCACCAACGAGATTAGTGCCATGCTCGGCACACAAATAAGTAAGGACTGCCATAATGACAGTCCTCTCCAGCATTAAGTTGCTATTAGATTAACTTAAGCTCTACAGAATTTAACGAACTTCAATTCCTCCCCCTGTATTGCAATAAAATTCAAATGACAGCGAAACTTGCTTTGTAAAACCAGAAGAATTTTTTATGACTCCTAAACATAAAATTTCTCCTGTTCTGCCACCATCAATCACACGTTTTGTAATTGTAGATGACTTCTTCCATGAAAATCCATAACCACTTACTTAAAAACTTAAAATCTATAAAATATAGTAATATAATGCTGATAACACAAAAATCACAAAAACCACAATTCCAAATAATACTTGAGATTTTCCATATCCTTTCCAATCTTTTTGTAATTCCTTTGTTTTTTCTTCATCAATAAATCGAAGCTTATTATTTTTTGTTGACATATGAACACCTCCTCATAGCCATATATCATGGTAACGATATAGTCTTAGTTCCTGTCATAGTATATGTTCCCCCAGCTGTAAGTTTCATGTACCTTTAAATTTCATTTTATTTGCTGACCATGAAGATACCGTTACAGATGGTTTTGAATATCCTGTCGCTCCATATGCACCTGAAACACCTGTTCGATATGTTTTATAATAATCATAAGAAGCCTTTGCTGACTGCGGTTTAATAATTTCTTTTTCATCTAATCTCGAATCATATACCTCTATCGTTTCTATAGTTTCTGGAATACAACTTATTTTATTCACGTTATTATCAAATGCTTGTTTTATCACATCGTTACTCATAATATCTTTTTCCGTTGCCATACTTGTTTGAATAGACATCATTAATATTGCACTAATTAATAAAAACGCTACAATCATTTTTGGTTTAGATTTGATCCTATCATATTCCTCCTTTATTTACTTTAATACCTTCTATGTTTATGTTACCCCT